>ERZ773193.218-NODE-218-length-92588-cov-13.212000_pt1 | contig 92588 bp, 84 predicted proteins | sample MGYA00511110_ERZ773193 | MGnify/ENA primary metagenome ERZ773193 (study PRJEB29015, sample SAMEA2737784) | human gut metagenome | biome: human gut; feature: human-associated habitat; material: faeces | place: China | collected 2012 ... | reverse complement strand
AGGTTGAAGATTATCATACTTATTTTGTTGGTGATTGTGCGGTTTGGGTGCATAACAAGAATTGCACACCTGAAAATAAGCAATCCCTTAAGGAACACCTTGAAGGTACAGCTGACAATACTGGAGCAAAGCCAAACGGTACGATAAATGGCTGCCATGAAGAAAGTCACTTTTTAAGTGAACTTGATATTGCTGGTGGTGATCTAACAGATAATATCCAAAATGTAAGTGGTATAGACGGTGTAACTTATGTTGAATATACAGCAAATACAAAAACGGGAAAAGCCACTAAGACGATATATGATTCAAATGTAATCAGCACTGATGATTTTATTGATCGCGGCTTGGACGCGTATGCTAATGTTCCTGAATCTGTAAGTGGAGGACCTGTTACTGCACTTGATAATTCTGGAAAAGCATGGAATTTTTATATTAGAGATAATAAGCTTATTACCATGTATCCATCGGTTTAAATAGAAGGAGCTTTTTATGAATTTACTTGTAAATAATGAGGCAAATGAATGTGTTGAATTACTTATTAATACGTTAGCTGCGTGTCACTTTAAAAAGTTTATTGAATGTGTTAATAAGAAAGAAAACTGGACAGCCGAGCTTTGCTGGTGTTTTTTTGAAAAATCAAATGATAATAAAGAGTATTATCAATTTGAAACTTTTGAGGGTGATACTTATAGAATGTCTTATAATGATTTTTTGGATATTGTAAAACTTGCAATTATCAGATTTTATCTTGGTACTAACGATGTTAAAATCAAGGAATCATTAAAAGAATATATCAAGAATACAGTATTTGATTCTATTCTTGATAATATTGATCCATCATTAGCATCAGGCGTTCCTCTTGTTTATGGGCAGTGATGTGGTGAGAAAATTGTAAAAACGGATAATCATCCGTACAAGGCAGGGGTTTTATCAATGCTGGCAATCTCCTTGTTGGCGATAAACCAAAAAATTGAATACGATTGCAAGGGAAAAATAAAGAGTATCACATATAAGAATCAAAATTATAAAATCTCAAGGTGACGTATGAATAAGCTTCTGGCATTACTGCAAATACTGATAAAAGAAACAGATGAAAATCATAAGCTGACTACAAATCAGCTTATTGAAAAACTGTCGGAGCAGGGCGTATATGCTCATCGAAACACGATCCCCTCTGATATAGAAAAGCTCAGAAACGCAGGCTACGATATTATCTGCGATAAAAGTACGCAGAATAAATATTTTATGGGCAGCAGGGGCATGGAGCTTTCGGAGATAAAAATGCTGTGCGACGCAGTAAACGCAGCTCAGTTTATTTCGGAAGAAAAATCCTTCCAGCTGATAGACAAGCTGTTTTCTCCTTTGAGCGACTATCAAAAGGAAGAAATAAGAAATCTCATTCAGCAGCCGAGCGAAAATAAGGCGGACAGTAAAAGCATATATTATGCCGATATCATCAACACTGCGATCACGCAGCGACGTAAGATCCGTTTTCAGTATTACGAATATAATGAAAAAAGAGAAAAAATTCTCAAGCATAACGGTTATACATATACGGTCAGCCCCTATGCCGCCGTGTGGAACGACGACAGGTATTACCTTGTGGGGTATTGTGAAAAACACAGAGATATAACGGTTTTCAGGATAGACAGATTAGCGAATATATCTCTGACAGACCATCCTTCCAAACCGTGTCCGAAAGATTTTGTGCTGAAGGACTTTATTGCACATACCTTTAAAATGTTCTGCGGTGAGTCTTCAGACGTGATACTGAAATGTAAAAATAAGCACATGAAAGCCATTATAGATAAGTTTGGAGACAATATTGATACAATCGGAACCGATCGTCAATTTTTCTGCGTAAAGGTAAAAGTAGAGCTGAGTCCTACATTTTATGCGTGGCTGTTTCAGTATCAGGGCGAAATTTGTATACAATCTCCACAAAATGCAATAGATCAGTTTGTGCAAATGGGAGAAACTATCATTGAGGTGCATTCATAATTGTGCACCTCATTTTTTTGCTATTGACAATCGAATTTACGTTCGATATAATAGATACAAGACGTTCGCAGAAAAGAGAACAAGGATTGAAAGGATTGAAGATTTATGACTTTTGGCGAATACCTGAAACAAAAACGTCTTGATAAGGAAATAACGCTGAGGGGCTTTGCGAAGCTGGTTGACATATCTCCCGTATATCTGTGCGACCTGGAAAAAGGCAGAAAAGCGGCTCCGAGTATGGAAGTCATGCAAAAAATGGTGAGTAAGCTGGCGCTGAATAAAGAGGAATCCGAAAGGTTTTACGACCTTGCCGCTCTGGAGCAGACGGCAAAAAATCCGATACCGAAAGATCTGAATGCTTTTCTGAAAGACAACCGTGTGATCGTTTCCGCTCTCAGAACTGCAAAGGATCTGGACGCTACGGACGAAGAATGGCAGGATTTTATTGATAAGCTTAGAAAAAGCAGGGAGGGAAAACCATGAACGAAATGTTCTACAGACAAAGCGCTCTTGACTGCATTGCAAACGGACTTTTGAAAAATTACCGAAACGGCATGTATCTTTACGGCGCTCCCCGATCCATACCAATAGAGGAAATCATCGAGGTTGAATACAAACTGACGATAGAATATGTAAAACTGAGAAAATCGGGAAACGTCCTCGGCCAGACTGTATTTGAAAACTGCTTTGTCCCTGTGTATGACAAAGAAAATGAGCAGTACACCATTATCGAGGTTCAGCCCGGAACGATACTCATCGACGAAGCTTTGCTTGAAGAAGAAAATATGGGCAGATACAGGTACACTCTTGCCCATGAGCTTTCACATTGGATACTGCACCATAAGATTTTTGATAATTCGCAGGAATCCGCCGCCAAGACAACGACAGAAAGCAATTCTAAAACCGAATGGCAGGCAGACGCTCTTGCTGCTTCGATACTTATGCCGAAAATGCAGATAAAAAAAGGCGTTTTTTTCAATGCACGGATCAAACGTTAACGCTAAAATTTTAAAAATGGCAGAGCTGTTTCAGGTGTCCGGGCAAGCAATGAAGATCTGCCTTGCTTCACACAATATGATATAACCGAATTTCGGTTATATTTTTACTCATAATGTTCTCTAAAAAGCGAACAGAAAGGACAGAAGAATGTTAGTTGATTCACAGATCCGTCAAGTCGGAAAAAGGCCGTCCATGCCGCCGCTGAGATGTCCGTTGTGCGGTGGAAAACTTGCGGATAAGCAAAACACATGGTGCAAAAACAGGATCGTAGCCACAACAGCCGAACAAGGTGATTATCTCACGAAGTGTCACAAATGCGGTAAACTGATAGGTCTGACCGCAGAGAATTGAAAATGAGAAATATAAATAAAATAAGTATATCAAATTACTCGTACAGAGCATCATCCACCCATCTGTGAATATGGGATTTGGGCTGTATATGCGTATGCAGTCTTAGTAAGAAATTACGAATGAGGTAGAAGCCTGACAGGTAGCTTTTAAAGCTATGTCAGGATTTCTGCCTCTTTTTTTGAACTCCTATTCTGCTTTAAAAGCGGAATGGGAGTTTTTTTATGCCTATTTTTAAGGCATGGCAATGCCAAATTGCAAAATACCCTTAAGCCTTCGTTTTGATTCAAACAAGAAAAATCAAAACGGAGGAATTACGATGAAAACAAAATATTTTGAATACAACAGAAACAGCGGAAGTGAGAAGTATTCCGAATTTACGGAAGCTGAGTATCTCAAAGCAAAGGAAGAAGAAAACCGTTGGTTTATCAGCTTTGGAGATAGCGTTCTTGAATGCGAGGAAAGCCAGTATTCGGATCACTTTTCCAAGAAAGATCACGGAGAATATACGCAAAAGGATAGGAACTGGAAGAAGGTCATCCCCCTCTCATTGGAGCAGTATACATACGGCGGAAATTACGAGCAGAAGATTCTCAAGGACAGTACAGTTGTTCCGCTTGAGGAGCGTATCTTAGAGCAGTTAGACTTGGAGCATGACTTGGTAAAGCTCAAAAAAGTCATGAAAAAGCTCAAGCCATACGAACGTGAAATTATTTATCAGCTTTTTTGGATGAATAAAAGTCAGAATGATCTTGCCAAGAAATATAGCGTAACCAGACAAACAATGCACGAAAAAGTACATCGTATTTTGGTGAAAGCGCTGAAATTATTTGAAAACGAAAAATAAATCCCTTACAAATCTCAATTTCGTTGCCAGTAAGTAGTGAAGGGAAAAATCAATGAAAATAATTCGGAGAATTTTCCCGACAGAAACTTGACAACAGAATATCAACTCTGCAAGTACGTTAATCACACGGTCGGTATGAAATCTCGGCAGCCAAATGAACCATGCGCGACGACCTCAAAAAGCGAGCGATAACCATGACGTTCAGACCTTTGGACAGCAACCAAAGTCGGCGATGAAACGTGTGAGGATAATGATACTTCCCAGTGAGGGCTGATATAGCGGGTGAGAGTCCCATGATGCGGTTACGCTGACCGCAGCTTGCAGAGTTCCGTCGTGACGGTCGTTGAGAACAAATATCACGGAAAATCGTCTGAAATAACGAATCAGACGAAGGCAAAACGAATTTATATGGCGGTTTGCACATTTTAGCAGACCGCCATTTACATATTGAAATAAAAAGATAAGGGGGCTGATATATGAATAACATTCATGTTGTTAAACTACCAAATAAACATAAGTGCAGCGGCTGTGTGTGGTATGACAGGAATACCGACGTACTGTTTTGTCCGTTTCATAAGTGTGTAAGATACAGAAAAGGTGAATGAAATGCTGATTAAACGTGGAGATATTTTTTACGCAGATTTGAATCCCGTGGTCGGCTCAGAGCAAGGCGGTATTCGTCCTGTGCTGGTGGTACAGAATAATGTGGGAAACAGGCACAGCCCAACGATCGTGGTTCTTCCGCTTTCGACGGCAAAAAAGCATTATCTTCCCACTCATATTCATATCCGAGGTTCAAAAACATTGCCCAAGGATTCAATCGTGCTTGCGGAACAGATACGGACGATAGACAGATACCGATTGAAAAGTTACGTGGGTTCAGTTGATTTTGAACTTATGGAAAAAGTAGAAAAAGCGATGAAAATAAGTATAGGAGTTGATTTTGATGACTAAATTTGGACAAGCAGAATACAGCGATTTTATGGCGAGAGTATTTGCGGACAAGCTTGATGAAATTCTTGAAGCAGCCGACAAACAGAATTTTAACAGCAAAAATACGGAAGATATATACGGTCAGTTCCCGTCTTCAAGGGACGCAGCATAAGGGGGTTAAGAAATGTTAGGATTTATTATTGGATTGCTTGCAGGCGGTACAGCGGGAGTAATCACAATGTGTCTTTGCACTGCGGCAAAGCAGGCAGATGAAAATATGTCAAATTCGGACAAGTAATTTTGTCCGGTTTGGTGATACCTTTCTGAAAAGATTTGTGGTATCCTTGTTGGTAAAACGGAGGTGAGGAAATGCCGACAGTAACGGTTATACAGCCGACAATAGCAGAAGAAAAAGCAGTCAAGATACGTTGTGCCGCATATTGCCGAGTAAGTTCCGACAGCGAAGATCAGCTCAATTCCTTTATGGCTCAGACAAGGTATTACAGTCAGGTTTTTGAGGATTCGGAAACAGAGGAACTCATCGACATATATGCTGACGAGGGTATCACAGGAACCCGTGAGGACAAGCGTGACGAGTTTCAGAGACTTATGAAGGATTGCCGAAAAGGAAAAATTGACAGAATTTATACAAAGTCCATAAGCCGTTTTGCCCGAAACACAAGGGATTGTCTGAAAAACGTCAGAGAGCTTAAATCGCTTGGTATCACAATATATTTTGAGAAAGAAAACATTGATACTGCCAATATGACCGATGAAATGATGATTACAATTATGGGCGGTCTGGCGCAGGAGGAATCAACTTCGATCTCGCAGAACTTGCGTTGGGGTATAAAAAAGAGAATGGAGAACGGCACAATAAAAATGTGTACTCCAGTTTTCGGATACGAACTTGTTGACGGAAATTTGATTTTAAAATCTGATGAGGCTGAAATAGTACGGCAGATATTTGATTGGTATCTGAATGGATATGGTTTGGCGGCTATAGCCCAAATGCTGAATGCTCTCAAAATAGAAAGGTTCGGCAGAACAAGTCATTGGACAGCAAGTACGGTTGGGGTTATGCTTAGAAATGAAAAGTATATAGGTGATCAGCTGTTCCAGAAAAAGTATACTACAGATACACTTCCGTTTCGACAGGTAGTAAATAAAGGCGAACGAGATCAATACTATTATTCCGACAGGCACAAGCCCATAATTTCAAGAGATGATTTTGATAAGGTTCAGAATATTTTAGCGGAGCATAAGAAATCGTTTAAAGGATTGAAGCAAGATCATATATTTGCAAAGAAGATTTACTGCGGAGAGTGCGGTTCAACATTTAAGTTTAAATGCAGAAAAAATAAAAATTATTGGGTGTGCCGACTGCATGATGCAGAGTCTGATAAATGTTCAAATAAGCAGATTTTAGAGGCGAATGCCATATCGGCATTTATAATGTTATGCAATAAGCTGTGGTACAACTATAAACAGATACTTCTCCCCTGTCAAGCAGCTTTACAGGATTTAAAGCTGAAAAAATTCAGCGAAAAAACTCAGGTAATGGACATACAAAAGGAAATAGCCAAACTTCGAGAACAGGCTCACGTTCTTGCGAGATTGAAAACGAAAGGATTTCTGGACGAGGCAAAATACCTTGAACAAACCACTGAATTGACGGCGAAAATCAACAAGCTTCAGACGGAACTGAAAAAGCTTACACGCTCCGACGACGAGGACGAAATGCTTGAACAGATAGAAATGCTGATTGATTTTTTTGAAAAGCGAGAAAATATCATGATTGATTTTGATGAATCGGCGTTTGAGAATATCGTTGAGAAAATTGTTGTTATAGATCAGCATGAGCTGGAGTTTCATTTGATTGGCGGATTGAAGTTAAAAGAGTCTATCTAAAAGCATTGACAAACAGACATAATTATGATATAATAATGTCATAATAAAGTTGGAGGTGTTGTTATGCCACAGATAAGACCGATTACGGATTTAAGGAATACGATAGAAATTTCTGAGCTTTGCCATAGTTCCGGAGAGCCAATCTTTATTACTAAAAATGGCTACGGTGATATGGTATTAATGAGTAATGAGACCTATGAAAGGGAATTGGCAGCAGCAGAGGTTTTTCGCAAGCTGCTTGTAGCTCAAAGGCAAATAGACAATGGAGAAGGCTTGGACGGAGAAGATGTGCTGAAAAAAATGAGGGACAAATACGGATATGTATAAGCTTGTATTTGCTCCGGAATTTGCCAGGGATCTTGATAGCACTTTTGAATATATATCCCATGTTTTATGTGCAGATAAAGCTGCAAAGGAGCTAATGAAGGAAATTGATGATTCCATTATGAATCTTAAAAATATGCCGTATATGTATCCCGAATGTAATGAACCTCTGAAATCACTCGGTTACCGAAAAATTGTTGTTAAAAACTACATACTGATATATGAAGTTGATGATGAAAAGAAGAATATAAATCTACTTCGAATTTTTTACGGCAGAAGTGATTATATGAGATTTTTTAACTAAACAAATAAAAATTGCGCTTTGTGACCAAAACACAGAGCGTTTTTTTATCGCCTTTGATACTGGATTCCCGCAGAATTTTGTGGTATCCTTGTTGGTTGAAAGGAGTGATATCAATGGCAAGAAACAGAGTAATCTTGTTCGGCTACTGCATGAAAAACGGCGAAATAACGACCGAACCAAAAGAAGTTTACGCAGTTGAAGAAATTTTTAGAGAATATCTGAATGGCAGCAGTTTTCTGCAAATCGCAAAGTTGATGGAGTCTGAAAAAATCAGGTACAGCGAGGATTCCGACCGTTGGAACAAAAATATGGTCAAGCGAATAATCGAAAATGAGAAATATCTCGGAACTGACAAATATCCGCAGATAATTGATGAGGATATTTTCAAGCGAGCAAATGAAAAGCGGGTACAGAAAGCTACTACGCTTAATCTGGTATGCGATGATTTACAGGGAATCAGAAAGGTTACATACTGCCTTGAATGCGGAGAAAAGCTTTTCAGAAAAACCAACGGCAAAGGACGTGAATATTGGAACTGCGGAAATCCCGATTGCTTTAAATATGAATATCGACTGACAGATCAAATGATAATAGGTGCAGTGCTGACCGTTTTAAACACTGCTATTGCAAATCCCAGCCTATTAGAGTACGGCGGCGAAATAAGCGTGTATTCCCCTACTGTCGATGTTATCCGTCAGCAGAATGAGATAAACCGGATGACAGATTCTGCTCAAATAGATTTTGACAGAGTGAAAGCTGAGATTTTCAGGCTTGCCGAGCTGAAATACGATTGCTGTACTTACAATGACAGTCCGCAGAAAACAGCGGAAATCAAGGCTCTGCTTGAAAATCACGAACAATTAAATACGCTCGATATTGGCTTATTTAAGTCCTGCGTAAACAGGATTTTGATAAGCCATTTTTGTACCATAGAGGTTGAATTAATCAACGGCACACGCATCCAAAACATATCAGAAAGGAATGAGAATTGTGTCAACCGCATCGAATGTAACGATAATTCCTGCGAAAGTTCAGACGGAAATAAACCGTGATAAATATCACCAATTGAGAGTAGCGGCATACTGCCGTGTAAGTACAGAGCAAGAGGAACAGCAAAACAGCTATCAGGTTCAGATCGCATATTACACAGACTTGATAAATCGCAAAAAAGAATGGACTCTTGCCGGAATTTTTGCCGACGAAGGTATCAGCGGTACACAGACAAAAAAGCGTACCGAATTTAATCGCATGATCCGTATGTGCAGAAACAAGAAAATCGACCTTGTAATTACCAAGTCGATATCAAGATTTGCCAGAAATACTGTGGATTGTTTGGAATATGTGCGACAGTTGAAAGACCTCGGGATCGGAGTGATTTTCGAGAAAGAGAACATCAATACGATGACAATGACTTCTGAATTTATGATAGCTCTGTACGGAAGTTTTGCTCAGGCAGAATCGGAGTCAATAAGCAAAAATGTAAGCTGGGGAAAAGAAAAAGCTTACCGTGAGGGCAAGGTACAGTTTCAGTATAAATATCTTCTCGGTTACAAAAAAGGTGCAGACGGCAAGCCTGAAATTGTACCTGATGAAGCTGAAACGGTGCGTTTAATTTTCAAAATGTACCTTGATGGATACACGCTTTTAAATATCGCAGATACGCTTATGGCTCAGGGCAGAAAGACAGCTACAGGCAAAAATATTTGGAGTAAAGGCGAGGTTCAGCGGATTCTGAAAAACGAGAAATATGTCGGTGACGCACTCCTGCAAAAGACTTTTACCTCCGACTGTATCACTCACAAAGTGGTGAAAAATAACGGAGAGCGACCGATGTATCTGGTTACTGACCATCACGCTCCGATAGTTGACCGTGACACGTTCAACCGAGTACAGCAGGAGCTTGCAAGGCGAACTTCCAAGCGTAAAATCAGTGATAAAACCAAAACTGAGCAAGGCAAATACAGCGGAAAATATGCGTTATCCGAGCTGTTGATATGCGGTCATTGCGGAACTCCATACAGACGCAGGATATGGTCAAGAAACGGCAAAAAGCAGGTGGTCTGGCGGTGCATAAGCCGTCTGGAACACGGTAAAAAGTACTGCCCCGATTCACCTACGATCAAGGAAGAACAGCTCCATAAGGCGATAATTCGGGCGATAAACAATTACTATTCCTGCCGAAATGATATTGCAAGGATTTTAAAAGCGAATATTGGTTCGGTGCTTGAATGTCAGGGGCAGGAGGATATTTTAGCTGCCGAAAAAAGGCTTAGGGAAATCGACCAAGCAAGAAATGATTTAGTGGACTTAATCGCTTCGGGCGGCTGCGATGAGGATAAGCTTGACAGTGAGTTTGCAAAGCTTTATGCGGAAGAACAGCAGTTGAGCGAACGGCTTGCAATGCTGAAATCACAAAATCAGACTTCTGCTGAAACTCAGGAAAAGCTCAATAAAATTATGAACATGATAGAGCATGAAAAGTTTGAGTTGGAAATATTCGATAATGTGCTGATACGCAAGTTGATAGAATGTGTAAAGGTTGTGAGTAAGACCGAAATACTGGTAATTTTCAAGGGCGGATACGAGGTCAGAACGGAAATTGAATAACGATTAAAATTTACAGCTTGCGGAGAAATCTGCAGGCTGTTTTTGTTGGGAGGTGTTACATTGGCAGGAAATTTTGAAGGAATAAAAAACCGTTCATATGGAATTGAGATAGAAATGACAGGCTTAACTCGCTGTCAGGCGGCAAAAGCAATTTCAGGTGTTCTGGGAGGAGAGGTTGTCCATGAGGGTGGCGCTTATGATAAATATACGGTTAAAGATATTAAAAGAAGGGATTGGTCTATTGTGTACGACGGAAGTATCAACTGTTACAATGCAAACGGCGACCGAGCGTCCAAATCCTACAGTGTGGAAATGAATTCTCCTGTTCTTGAATATGGGGATATTCCGCTTTTGCAGGAGGTTGTACGAGCTCTTAGAAAAGCGGGCGGAGTAACAGGTCCGAGATATTGTGCAGGCACGCATATACACATTTCGGCAGACGATTACACTCCGCAGCAGATACGCAATCTTGTAAATATTTTTGCAAGTAAGGAGGACTTTCTGTGGGACGCTTTGCAGGTTTCTTCTGCTCGTGAATCCTACTGTCACAAGATGGATAAGCAGTTCATCGAGGAAATTAACCGAAAAAAGCCTAAAGATATGGAAGAAATAAAGGGGCTTTGGTATCACGGCAGAATGAGCGAACAGTTTCAGCATTACTCAAATAGCCGATATGTTATCTGCAATCTGCACTCATTCTTTCAGCATGGTCATTACGAGATAAGAGCATACAATGGAAGTCTTCATGCCGGTGAGGTAAGAAGTCAGATAGTTCTTGCGCTTGCCATAAGCAATGCGGCAATGACTAAGAAATTCTGTTCTTCGCACGTTTCGCAAAGCGACAATATGAGGTACAGCTTTCGTGTATGGCTTTTGAATCTTGGACTTATCGGAGATGAATTCAAGAATTGCAGGACGCATTTACTAAAACATTTGGATGGCGATATTGCATGGCGGCACCCGGAGGACGGAATTGCTGCAAGGGCAAAGCTGAAAGAAAAGCGTGAAGCAGAACGGCAAGCCGCCCGTGAGCAGCGTGTCGAGCCTGTAAGCGAGGTTCAGGAGTTAAACGAAAATGTACCCGATGAAAACTTCGAGCCGTCAGAAAGCGAATGTGAGGAAATTATGGAGTACGAAGATGAACAAGAAGAATCGTTTGAAATGAGTATGTAATGGAGGTCACAATGAGTAAAAAACAGTTATATATTGCATACGGCAGTAACATAAATCTGGAGCAAATGGCATATCGGTGTCCCCATTCAAAGGTTGTAGGAACATCAGAAATCAAGGATTATGAATTAGAGTTCAGGGGCGTTGCAACAATCGTTCCGAATAAGGGTGCAAGAGTTCCCGTTCTGATCTGGGAGCTTGACGAAAGGGATTTGCCTACTCTTAACAAATACGAAGGCTACCCCAGTTTCTACAGGCAGGAAAAAATGACCTTTGAAATGGACGGAAAAACCTACGAAGGTATGGCATATCTGATGAATCGTGGGACAATTTCTCCACCGAGTCAGCAGTATTACAACACGATTTTGCAGGGATACAGAGAAAACGGTTTGGACGAGAAATATCTTCAATCTGCTCTTGAAAATTCTCAGCAGCTTGAGTATTCCGTGAATGATGAATTCGATGAGGATTTTGATGAGGATTATGATCTTGACGACGATATGCAGATGAAATTTTAGGAGGTTTGCGTTATGAGATACAAAGGATTTTTTGTAAAAATATCTCCCGATACTGATCTGCATCGGGAGGATAAGGACGGTAATGATATTTGCTGTAAAGGCTTTACTATAGAAGTTTTTGCGGATGAGTCCGAAAAGCTTGAGATTGATGTTTTTTCGGCGGCGGTGGATTTTGAACTGTTGAAAGACAGTCTTGAAGAAGCGGAGCAGTTTGCTAAGGATTATGTGGATTGTGAGGAAAAAGAATATCGCAGAATGATCGATGAGTTCAATGAACATTGACCGGTAGAAATAATTTTTAATCGGAATGGTCATAATTTATCTCGTTTTAGATATGCATCCATTTGGTATCAGCAAGACATATTGGTGATACCAAATGGATACTCACCTTAAAAAGCCCGTGTTTACGGGCTTTTTTGATATTTAGAAAACAAAAAATTTTAATGTAAAACCGTGGATGCTTTTCACCAGTTTTCACGAAAAAAAGGGAGTCGAACCCTACACAACAAAAAATATCGAACATAACGGCAGACTTTGAGTATATTTTGCTCTAAGCCTGCCGATTTTTTATGAAAAAACATTCACAAAGTTTAGAAGGCTGTTTTGTCAAATATCACGAAATGTGATAAACGACAAAGCGGTCTTTTTTTATTTCAAAGGAGGCTTGATAACAAATATACTATAAAAAGGGAATCTAAAACGACTGGAGGTGATCAAGTAAAAAATGAACAGCAGTCAGACCGAGGACATGACCGAAGAACCCGATATGGGAATGACGATGTGAGGTGTTATATGATTTACAACGAAAAGAAGGTAGAAATGCTCAGGCAGAGATATCCCGAAGGAACTCGGATATGCCTTGACAGTATGGATAACGATCCCCGTCCGATTCCACCAGGTACTAAAGGCATAGTTCAATTTGTGGACGATGCGGGTACTCTGCACTGTAAATTTGATAACGGAAGAACGCTTGGGGTTATCCCCGATGTGGATAAGTTCCATAAAATCGCTCAGGAACAGAGTCAGATTGATAAGCAAACAGAGGAAAATATTGAGTGCGAGGAAATTACAGAAACGGAAGATCTTGAAGAAAACGAAGAAATGAATATGTCAATGTAACGGTTAAGTTTTGAAAAAGACTTAGCCGTTTTTTTATTACAAAAAGGAAAGGAACGGTGATAAATGATAAAATATTTCGAAGCGTTTGCAGGAATAGGAGCGTTCCGTTCGGCTTTTGAAAAAGTAGGCGGGTTTGAGTGCGTCGGATGGTGTGAAATTGACAGATTCGCACAGAAAGCCTACAGAACGCTGTATGACACAAAGGGGGAAATTTTTTATGAGGACATCACAAAAATCGATTACGGAAATATGCCGGATTTTGATCTGCTCGTTGGAGGCCCGTGCTGCCAATCGTTCAGTGTCGCGGGGCGCAGACTCGCTTTTGAGGACGATAGAGGAAACCTGTTTTTTAACTATATCCAAATCCTTGAAGCCAAGCGCCCCCGTTACTTTATCGCTGAAAACGTACCCAACCTGCTTGGTATATCGCAGGGGGAATGTTTCAGAATCATCCTTGAAAAGATTTCTGAACTGGGGTATAGTATGTGCTGGCGCGTGCTTAACTCTGCCGGATTCGGAATACCGCAGTCAAGAAGAAGGCTGTTCCTTATCGGATATCTTGGAGACAAATGTCCCTCAGAAATACTGGCTTTCGGAGGAAATGATGAGGAAAATTGCGAAAAAAGAAAACCTGAACAGCTGATAGGCGGCAGTCAGGGTTCGAGAGTTTATTCCACAGACGGCACGGCTGTTACGCAATGCAGCGGTTCGGGCGGCATGGGCGGTAAAACGGGACTTTATTTCATAGACTGCAATCCCGATCCTCAGATGACAGACATTGCAAGATGTGTTACCGCACGTCAGAACAGCGGAGTATCTCATCATAGAGGAGAACATTCCGCTGTTTTTTGTGATTTGAACGAAAATCCGCAGATTACAGAAAATGCCCGATGTCTGCATACAAGAATGGATTTGGGAGTAACAAACGAAACTCACAAAGGCGAACGTTCGGGAGTGCTTGAAGAAGCTCCTAGGGCGATAATCAACCCATTTAAGGAAACTACCCGACAGAACGGTCGCAGAATAAAAGAACCTAATGAACCGATGTTTACGCTCACGGTTACGGACAGACACGGAATAGTACACAAAGGCAGAATCCGCAGGCTTATGCCTGTGGAGTGCTGGAAATTGCAGGGATTTACAAAAGAGCAGTTTGAAAAAGTCGCTGAAGCAGGTATGTCCGACGCACAGCTTTACAAGCAGGCAGGAAATTCAATTACGGTAAATGTGGTTGAAGCTATTGCAAGAAATTTACTGAAATTTGACGAGGAGGAAAACGCAAATGAAGAATATGATAAAAATATTTGAAAATGACGAATTCGGAAAAGTGAGAACAGTCATTAAGGACGGCGAACCGTGGCTTGTAGGAAAAGATGTTGCGGAAATTTTAGGGTATTCCAACACAAGGGACGCTCTTTCACGTCATGTGGATACCGAGGATAAAACCACCGTCGTGATTTCCGACAGTGGTTCAAATTACAAGAGCAAGACCACTATTATCAATGAAAGCGGCTTTTACAGCTTAGTTCTCTCAAGCAAAATGCCGAGAGCCAAAGAGTTCAGGCGTTGGGTGACCGCCGAAGTCCTCCCCACCATCAGACGCACCGGCGGCTACGTTTCCAACGAGGATATGTTCATCAAAAACTATCTCCCCTTTCTCGACGAGCCATACCGTGACCTGTTCCGAATTCAAATGACGATCATAGGAAAGCTGAACGAGCGTATCCGTCACGATCAGCCACTGGTGGAGTTTGCAAATCAGGTGTCAAATACCGATAATCTTATCGACATGAACGCAATGGCAAAGCTTGCGAGAGCAGAAAATATCCCCGTCGGCAGAAACAAGCTTTACGGCTGGCTCAAAGGAAAAGGCGTTCTTATGGCGAATAATCTCCCCTATCAGGCGTTTATCGACCGAGGATATTTTTCCGTAAAGGAGTCGGTTTTTGAAACTCCGACTATGACAAAGACCTATCAGCAGACGTTTGTGACAGGAAAAGGGCAAAGATTTGTGATCACTCTGCTGAGAAAATATTATGGCAAGGAGATGGGATAATGCACACAAACAGAATTAAAGCTAAAGTGGACTTCAAGTTCTGCCTCGGCAGTATTCCAGCAATGCTGAGAGCCACAAAGCCCGTACTTTCGGAAAGGCAGTACAAGGAGCTGTGTAACGAGGTCAATAAAGCTGACGGCTATCTTGAACAGAAACGTATTATTTTTTCATATGTTGACCCTATAATCAAGGGTTGAAGTAAACACAATTAAATAACAACTAAAGTCGTTTTGCCAATGACAGAAAACTTCTGTAATTAGCAAAGCGACTTTCTTTCTGTCATTGGCTTTAAACGACGGAAAGGAATTTCATGAACAGTTTTATGTCATGGTTAGGCGGTAAAAAGGCATTGCGTGACGCAGTACTTGCAAGATTTCCGCCTTACTATGAACGATATATCGAGGTTTTCGGAGGTGCAGGCTGGGTTTTATTCCATAAACCGCCCGGTATGGATTTTGAGGTATACAACGATTTTAACGGAAATCTTGCAAATCTTTATCGCTGTGTCAGGGATAACCCGAATAAGCTGAAGTACAAGCTTCGTTATGTCCTCGATTCTCGTGAAGATTTCGACTGGATTGCTAGTCTTCATAAGCGAGGTCTGTTCAGCAGATTTCGTGATGTTGACAGGGCGGCGAAGTTTTATCAGCTTATCCGTTACAGCTACGCAAGTGGACTTGACAGCTTCGGCAGTCAGCCGCATTCAATATGGTCGGATTTCCCGATGATAGACTTGGCAGCAAGGAGATTGCAGAAGGTAGTAGTTGAGAATAAAGACTTTGAAAAACTGATACGGCAGTACGACCGCCCTGTCAGCTTTTTTTATTGCGATCCACCGTACTTTGCAACCGAAAACTACTACAAAGACGTTGGATTTAAAACCAAGGATCATATTAGGCTCAGGGATTCGCTAATGGATATCAAGGGCAAGTTTCTTGTTTCCTACAATGACTGTCCAGAAATCCGTGAGATATGGGATAAGCCTAATATTCACATTGAGGAGATCAGCAGACTGAATAATCTGGCGCAGAGATACGACGGCGGCTGTCAGTATGCAGAGCTGCTCATATCCAATTACGATACAAGCGAGAGATTACAGGCGGTTCGCCAGCTTTCGCTGTTTGACGATGAAACAGACAATTTGGAGGTATAATTTTATGAGAAAGATTATTTTTGCACAGGTACTCACAACCAACGGAACTACCGTATTTTCGGGGCTTTTTGATGAAAACGAAAATCCCGTAAGCGTGGAAACGGAGTGCGATGATAGCGGAGTGACGCTTACGATATGGCGCAATGCTCCTGAAACAGAACGCCGTGACTGCGGTATCTCGGAGGAAGAAATAGAGCGAACATGTTCAATGTATGATGACTGTAACGAGTGTCCACTGTGGGATTATTGCAATGAAGATGAGGATGTTTTGTAAATGAAAATACTTGTTATTGAGCCTGAAAAAGCGCCGTATGAAAAGGAAATCGGCGATGATATTCACGATATGCAGGCAATAGTCGGAGGGTGTATCGAACCTATATATTTTGAGCCGAAAGAAACTGCGATTGCTTGGTGCAACGATGAATTCCTGCTTAATGGTTCACAGCCTAATCGTATTGTGGGAAATGTTCTTGTACATGGAACTTTCTTTGTTTCAGGAAATTATATGAACGAATACGGCGAATGGGACAGCTGTTCACTTACCGATGATCAGATCAAGAAATATTCCGAAATGTTTGAAACTCCCATTATCGTATTGGAGCAAATGCAGGCTACGGAAATTGAGGTAGAAAATACTCCCGATGAGGAAATGGCGGACGGACCAGCGGATAAACCTGAGCCTGAGATAGCAATGTAGTACAAAGATTGGCTTTTTAATTTATTGAATAGGTAGAAAAGCCAAAAATCACTGGATTTTGCGGCGGTTATATGCTATCGTTAAAGAAACAAATTTATCGGGGTGATACCATGAAAAAAGCAATAACGATCTTAGCTGTATGCAGTCTGCTGCTCACGGCTTGCGGACAGATAGACGATACAGAATCCAAAGTGGGAACTACTACAGCAATTGCTTCCGAAAGCACGGCTGGCGAAGATACTGCGGAAACTTCATCGGCAAAAGAAGAAAAGAATACAAGCGAAGCCACGACTACTACGAGAAAGAATTCGCAAACGGTATCCTCTTCCTCAAAGCCGACGGGTACCACAGTAACTACGACCCAAAAATTCAGTTCATTAAATGCGAACGGCAATTCGAATCAGAGACAAAACAATGCTGTTCAGAATAACAACGGTCAGGTAAATTATCAGCCTGAACAGAATAATCAGCAGCCCGATAACAATCAGAGCAATAACGGTGCGCAACAGAATAACCAATCGTCTGACAATAAGCCTCAGAATAACAACCCTTCTCCTCCGGTTACAACGGCAAAGCCTGCGGTGACAAATCCGCCGACTACGACTACACCAAAGCCGCCGACTGAACCGCCTGCACCGGAGCCTACTGAGGAAGAAAGGTATATGGGTATTGGCAGAAACTTATTGCATGATGGTTCTGACTACAGCAAGGCAGAAACGGTATACAACTGGATGACTGAAAACGGTTCGGGTACTTGCGTGAATTATTCATACAAGACATACCTAATCTGTCAAGGTATAGGGCTTGATTGCTATGCTTGCTGGACTGACTCAGGAATATACGGACACGTTGCCAATATAGTGAAAGTTGACGGAATATGGTATGTTCTTGATACTCAGGCAGGCGCTTTTCTTGACTACAACTATGGTTTTACAGAGGTTGTTGATATTGATGAAAACCATATTGCGGATGGAAGAATGATAAGCGATTATAGCTATGAAGAATTACACGAATAAAACGAAATACTAATAAACAGAGAGCCGAAGAAATTTCGGCTCTTTTTCTTTGCAAAAATGAAAAGGAGAAATGCAATATATGTTTAAAACAAAATCAAAAATATTGAGAAAACTCAGCGCAGGGTTAATGGCAGGACTCCGCGCTTTTTCTATGCTCGGTTCATCTGTGAGCGGAGCGATAACAGCAAATGCCGCAAGTACTTCGACCGAAAACTCTGCGTTTCCGTCTTCCGATACGGTGATCGCAAAGGCGGCAACGCTTCTCGGCTCTCCGTATACCTTTGGAAATAAGGGGTACTGGTACGCATACAATCAGGATCAGTATACTCCGCTGTCGGTACAGACGATAAACAATCTCGGCATCGACTGTTCGGGACTTGTGTACTATACGCTGACACAGCTTGGATACAAAACATCGGGATTTTCTTGGAACAACCCTGTTCCTGTGGATACCGATCACTGGCTGACGGTAAACGACAACTGCACTATCAGCTACGGCGGTAAAACTTCCAAGGTCGATGTTGAAAAGAAAAACATCAAGACCACAGACCGTCCATACTGGGAGTGTTCCAACGATTCGACTATTACGCCCGGTTCTGTAGTGGTGGCTCAGAATCCATATGGCGAAGATCATTCGTGGATTTACATGGGCGAATTTAACAGCCGTTCAGATGTAGTGTCTTACCTGAAATCTATCGGCGTTTCAGAAAGTCTTATCAATTCCAAAACAGTAGGTGACGGAAAAGGCGACGGCGGCAAGCATTGGAGAATCGAGGCTAACGGCTCTGAGGGTGTTGTAATTAATAACAAGACCGACGGTAAAACAGCAACTGCTATGAATATGTCGGCTTTTAGGATCACAAAGACCGACGTGACTTTTGAGATAGATAAGTATAATACAAATGGTGATCTTGTGGGAAAATCAAGCGTTGATAATTCTACAGCGGTATATGGAATCTATCATGATAAGTCCTGCAAAAACAAGGTTGCCGAAATCAAAATAGGAAGCAATGGAAAAGGCTCTGTAAAGCTGCCAAGCAAGACTTATTACGCAAAAGAATTGAAGGCTCCAACAGGTTATTCAGTTGATCCGACCGTATATACAATCAAAGCAGGAAAAAACAAGGTGAAAGAGGACTATGAAACAGGAACAATCAAAATTAACAAAACTGCCGAGGATGGCATAATCAGCGGCAGGGAGTTCAATATATCCTATACCTATAACGGAAAATCCCTTACCGAAACTGCTAAAACCAATGCAAAAGGCATTGCGACCTTAGATGATCTGAAAGTTTATGATATGTCCACAGGCAAGGCTATCACTTACACTGTTTCCGAAATCAACGTAGATACGAGATATGAAACTCCCAAGGCGAAGAATGTCAAGCTTACAGACGGCGACGTTGATCTGACTGTCAATGTAAAGTTCAACAACGAACTCAAAACAGGCTCTATTAAGATCAACAAGCAGTCTGAGGATAATCAGAACGGCGGCAGAGAATTTACTGTAACAGGTAACGGCAAGACTTACAGCATAAAAACAGGTTCTGACGGTGTTGCAATTCTTTCCGATATCCCCGTATACGACAGTAACAATCAGAAAATTGTTTACACGATTTCTGAAAAAAACGTTCCCGTAAAGTATGTTGTTCCTGCCAGTCAGACGGTTACTTTGACAGCTGACGCAACCACAACCAAGACCTTTAAGAACGTTCTCAAAAAGTTTACCGCCCAAGTAACAAAGCAGGATTCCGAAACAGCTTCCGCTCAGGGCGACGGTACTCTTTCAGGTGCAGTTTACGGCATTTACCGTAACGGCGAGCTGGTGGACACCTACACAACCGATGAAAACGGATATTTCAAGACAAAAGAGTATGTCTGCGGAAACTACACGGTTCAGGAAATTTCACCAAGCGAGGGCTATCTGCTTGACAAAACTGTGTACTCGGTTGGTGCAGAAGCTGAGAATTATTCCATTGAGCATAACCCCATTTCTATGACAGTGACCGATGACGTGATCAAGGGGAATATTGCTATCATCAAGCATTCCGATGACGGCTCAACGCAGATCGAAACTCCCGAAGTCGGTGCAGAGTTTGAGGTTTATCTCAAGTCATCAGGCTCTTATGAAGCTGCAAAAGACAGCGAAAAAGACTATCTCGTATGCGATGAAAACGGCTATGCTGCGACAAAAAAGCTCCCCTACGGAATCTATGTCGTTCATCAGACCAAGGGCTGGGAAAGCACCGAATATATGGAGGATTTTGAGGTTGTAATCAGCGAAAACGAAAAAGAATATTTTTATTTGCTCAATGACGCAGTGAAAAAATCCTTTGTTAAAATCGTGAAAAAGGACGCTGAAACAGGCAATGTAATTCCCGTTTCGGGCATCGGCTTCAAGGTTTGGGACTGTGCAAATTCCGAATATATTTCTCAAAAAATTTACTATCCGTCAGAAATGATTCTCGACACATTTTACACCGATGAAAGCGGCTCGCTGATGCTGCCGCAGGAGCTTGCTTACGGCGATTACGAGCTTCACGAAGTGCAGTCGGCGGAGGGTTATGTGCTTGATAAAAATCCTGTTCCATTTACAATTGACGGTTCAGTGGAAACCGTAGTTGTGGAGAAAACAAATACCGCACAGAAGGGCAGAATTTCTGTTCAGAAAACAGGTGATATTTTTACAACGGTCGCTACAGCATCATCTGCTTACACGGACGAAAACTGCGAAACTATTGTAAATCCGACAACTTACACTCCCGTTTTTGCAAGCGGAAATCTGTCCGGTGCAGTATTTCAGATTATCGCAGTAGAAGATATTGTGACGCTTGACGGCACGATCAGAGCAAATGCCGGCGATGTTGTAGCTGAGATCACGACCGATGAAAACGGATATGCAGAAACAGACCTTTTGTATCTTGGCAAGTATGAAGTCAGAGAAATTACTGCCCCTGACGGCTATGCTCTTAACGCAGAATCTCAGTTTGTTGAACTGACCTATGCAGGACAGGAAATTGCTGTTCGTGATACCGTAAATACGTCATTTGTCAACGATTATCAGGGTGTAGAAATTTCACTTTCTAAGGTCATGGAAAAGGACGAGTTATTTAACATCGGTAACTCCGATGAATATACCCGAGTTCGTTTCGGACTGTTCGCAGCCGAGAATATTACCGCCGCTGACGGCTCGGTAATTCCTGCTGACGGACTGATTTCTGAAATAAGTCTTGCTGAAAATATGTCCGCAAAGTTTGATACTGCTCTGCCTTTCGGCAAGTATTACGTTCAGGAAATTGCAACCGATGAGCATTATGTTCTGAACGGTAAAAAGTACCTTGTAAACTTCGAGTATATGGGACAGGAAGTAACTACTGTTACTGTTGATTGCGGCGAGTTTAAGAATGCTTTAAAACGTGGAAAAATCAGCGGTAAAAAGGTTGATGAAAACGAGAAATCTCTTGAAAATGCTTTGTTCGGACTGTTTGCTGTTGATACTGCTGAGTTTACTGCTGACAACGCATATATGACCGCTGTTTCCGATGAAAACGGACACTTTGAATTTGACAAGATCCCATACGGCGAGTATATCGTCAGGGAAATCGAAGCTCCCACAGGATATATTCTCAGCGATGAAAGCTACCCTGTGACAATTTCTGAGGACGGCGAAGTCATAGAAATTAAAGCTGTGAATAAATCTACAAAAGTCAGAATTTCCAAGCAGGATATTACTACAGGTGAGGAGCTCCCCGGCGCAACGCTTCAGATTATTGACGAGGACGGAAATGTTGCCACGGAGTGGGTATCAACAGACGAGGCTCACTTTATCGAGGGCAAGCTGATCGCAGGCAAGGAATACACGCTCCGTGAAACGATCGCTCCAGACGGTTATGAGATTGCAAGCGAGATAAAGTTTACTGTGAATACTGACGGAAGTGTAACCGAGGTCGTTATGTACGATGAGCATACGCCTGAGCTTGAAATTCCTCCTACAGTCACAATAGATACTCCTAATACAGGTGTATCCGCAGACAATAGTGCTGAGTTTTATCTCGTAGCCGCAGCGGTTGTTGTGGCTTTCGGTATGGTCATATGCAAGAGAAACGATAAGGAAAAGAGAAAGGATGATGTGAAATGAGATCTAAAAAGAAATTGATCGCAGCAGCAAGTTCGGTGTGCTTTGCTGCGATGATGTCGCTAACTGCTTACGCATCGGGCGATGTTGCGGGAGCGGTTACAAGCACTTGGACCACTGCAAGATCGCAGGTGGTGTCGGTTGTAAACAACGTTGTATTCCCCGTGATCGACGTAATATTGGCGGTTTTGCTGTTTGTTAAGATAACGCTGGCATACTTGGATTACCGCAAACATGGTCAGTTGGAGTGGACGCCGATCGCTATAATTTTCGGCTGTCTGATCTTTTCTCTGACCTGTCCGCTGTACATCTGGAGTATTATTTGATAAGGAGTAGGAACGGATATGAAAACAAAAGTAATAACCGCATTTTTAGCAGTGTTTATGCTGGCAATGACCGCCTGCGGAACGATCAGTCCGCCAATACAGACGGTGGAAACTACAACAATTCCGATAACAGCCGAGTCATTGGATTCGGCTGTCTCTTCGGAGGTCGAAAGTACCGTCAACAATGAACAGGTAAAGTCCGATACCTTTATCGCTGAGTTTTTTGACTCAAATATCAGCTTTGAAGATACAAGCGAATTGGTTACTGAGTCGATGAAAGGCTGTGCCTTTGAGAACGAAACCGATAATTTCAATGGAGTGAATAAGGTTACTTTGAAAGGCAAAAACGGCGGCGGAATAATTAATGTTCTCTGCGTTGATCTGTCACAGTCACAGCTTGATTACGATATGAAATATATCCTCGAAAACTTCGGGGATTACTATTTTGGACAAACCTCCGCACAGATGAACGGTGTCACTGAGGACGATTTTGTGTCAAATTATCGTATGACAACAAATGTATATTCAAATGGTAAATATCAGCGTTACAGTTCCGTTCAGAAAACCGATGGTATGGCGACGCAGTTTGGGTACACGGAAACCTATGCTGTGCTTTCTGAGAACAAGCTGACAGTAGTATCAGGAGCATATCTTGGTACGGATATGATGGAAAGGCAGAGCTTTTCGCAGCTTATGGGTAAGCTTGATGAAAATGTCAAGTATTAAAGGTTGGTGTAGTTATGCCATATATCCCATTTACAGACGAACAAAAAGTCCTTGCAAATTCGGTAGACTTGGAGCAGTTTTTGCGTATGCGGGGTGAAAAGCTGGAACGTGTCGGCAGAGAGCATAAGCTCATTTACTACGACGGTTCGGGCAGGCACGACAGCATAACGCTCCGTGGCTCGACTTGGTTCGACCATAAAAATCAAGTGGGCGGCGGAGCAATAAAATTCATGCAGGAATTCTATGATATGGACTTTCAGACGGCTGTTCACGAACTGTTAGGACAGACGATAACTCCCCTCTCTTATGCTCCTTCAAAAGCTGTTGTGCATGAAGAAAAAACAAAAGAGTTCAAGCTTCCCGAAGCGAACAGCAATATGCACAGAGTGTTCGCATACCTCATAAAACAGCGGTTTATTAATCCCGAAATTATCAGTTTTTTTGCAAAACAGCATACACTTTATGAGGACAAACAGCACCACAATGCAGTGTTTGTAGGGCTTGATGAAAACGGAGTTCCAAGACAGGCAAGCAAGCGTTCAACCAATTCTTTCGGGAAAACTTTCCGCATTACCTGCGAGGGTTCAGATACCCGTTACAGCTTTTCCCACTTTGGCAAGTCGGAAAAGCTGTTCGTGTTTGAGGCTCCCATTGATATGATGAGTTTTCTTACACTCTATCCGCAGGAATGGCAGAAAAACAGCTACATTGCAATGAACGGTGTGTATGAAAATGCCGTTTTAACAGCGTTAAAGAACCATTCTAACCTGTCAGAAGTCATTCTCTGCGTTGATAACGATGAGGGCGGAATCGAGGCTGTTGACAGACTTCGGGATATTTTGAGAGAAAACGGCTATGAAAATGTACGGCGATTTGCTCCCAAATTTAAAGATTGGAATGAAGATTTAAAGGCAAAAAACGGAGCGAAATTTTTGCCTGCTGTTCCTCATAAGCGAAAGGAAGAATATCTGAAAGAAGTTAGCGAACTTGTGTATCTGAAATGCCGTCCTGATAAGCTGACCTCGCAGATCTATGCAACGTTTAAAAACAGACAATACAAATATTTGGCTGAGTATGCACTTGCAAGCTCTGCTTTTTTTATTGCACCAAAGGACGAAAATCTGATGTTTGAAAAGTTAAAATTCAAGCTGAAAGATGAGTACAAGCCTTACACCGACAAGGGCAAAAAGGCACAGAAACAAAGGGCTTTGCAGGAATGTATGCAGGAGGTTTTGCGTGATCTTAAGCGGACTGCCTGTACTCGTGAACAGTCGGTACTGACTGCGAAAATGCTGTATCAGCTTGCGGATAATGCTGTCAGATTGTCGGTTGAGGAAGCTTTAAGTGTACCGATTCAGGAGCAGTGCGAGGATATAGATATTATTTCTGAACACGAACCGTGTATGGAGTTCGGGTAATGCGATACCCTCCGCCTCACAGCGCAATACCTTGAAGATAACAAACTAACTATCTTATTAAATACAAAAGATAGAATATTTTATAGATTGGAAGTGGTGAATTGAATGAAAAACAAATGATTTTCATAGGAGCACTTGTTGTAGCTTTTATCGCCTTTTTAGTGGTTGTAAATCTGCTTGACAACAAGTCGCTTAACGGAATAAAGGCAAAAAAGGTCGGTGACGGTCAGCATGGAACTGCGAGGTGGGCGACTAAATCGGAGATAAAGCAGACTTTTATCCCTTTGCCATTTGAGCCTGAGAAATGGCGTAAAGGTGAAAATCTGCCGACTGTTCAAGGAACTGTTGTAGCCTGCCGAACGCACGGCAAAAAGACTGTTGCTCTTGTGGATGACGGTGATGTGCATACTCTTATGATCGGCGCCGCAGGAGTCGGCAAGACCGCTTACTTTTTGTATCCGAATATAGAGCTTGCCTGTGCTTCGGGAATGTCGTTTGTCAGTACAGACACAAAGGGAGATGTGGCGAGAAATTACGGAACTATCGCCAAAAAGTATTACGGCTACAATGTTTCTGTGCTTGATTTAAGAAATCCGACAAGGAGTGATGAGAACAACATTTTGCACCTTGTGAATAAATATATGGATCTGTATTTGCAGGACAAAACCAATCTTTCTGCGAAAGCAAAAGCGGAAAAGTATGCAAAGATAACAGCAAAGACAATTATCAATATCGGCGGAGGTGACAGTGCAAGCTACGGTCAGAATGCGTTCTTTTACGATGCAGCAGAGGGCTTGCTTGCCTCGGTTATCCTGCTTTTGGCGGAGTTTGGCGACAAAAACGAAAGGCATATTGTTTCAGTTTTTAAGCTGATCCAAGACCTTTTGGCAAAGTATCAGCCTGCGCCGAAAGCCAAGCCTAAAATGTATTTTACAAAGCTTATGGACAAGCTTCCCTCGGAGCATAAAGCAAAATGGCTTGCAGGAGCGGCTCTGAATGCTTCCGATCAGTCAATGCTGTCCGTAATGAGTACGGCATTGTCCCGATTAAACAGCTTTCTCGATACAGAAATGGAACAGCTTTTGTGCTTCGGAACAGCGGTGGACGCAGAGAAATTCTGCTCCGAAAAGTCTGCTATCTTTATTGTTCTTCCCGAAGAAGATACGAGCAAGTACTTTATGGTCAGTCTGCTTATCCAACAGCTATACCGTGAGATATTAGTCATTGCAGATGAAAACGGAGGAAAGCTTAAAAACAGAGTTATGTTTTACTGCGATGAGTTTGGCACATTCCCAAAAATAGACGGTGCTGAATCTATGTTCTCCGCAGGACGTTCAAGAAAAATATCAATCGTTGCGATAATTCAGTCCTTTGCACAGCTTGAACAGAACTATGGCAAGCAAGGAATGGAGATCATCACCGACAACACTCAGCTTACCGTGTTCGGCGGATTTGCGCCAAACAGCCAGAGTGCAGAGGTGCTGTCAAAAGCGTTGGGAGAGCAAACTGTATTGTCAGGTTCTGTGTCGTGCGGAAAGGAAAAATCACAGTCACTTCAGATGATAGGCAGACCGCTTATGACTGTGGACGAACTCAAATCTATGCCAAAAGGTCAATTTATCGTAATGAAAACAGGAACACACCCGATGATTTCAAAGCTGAAATTGTTCTTTAAATGGGGGATTAAATTTGAGGAAGAATACTGTCTCCCTGATAAAACAGCAAGGCAGGTTTGTTACAAAAATCGTGATGAATTAATCAGAGATGTGGAGGTTAAATATCCGCAGAAAAAAGCTGTTGCTGCGGAAATTGAAGTGTCTGTCGATGATGAAGAATTTGATGAATTTCCGATGAGAAAAGCGAAAATTAAAACGTGAGGAGGCTGATGCAAATTGATATTACCGAGAAGAATTTACGATTTAGGTCTGAGCCACAAGGCTGTGGCTGTGTACTGTTATCTTGCAAACCGTGCGGATATAAACGGGGAATGCTATCCATCGGTGCGCAGGATCGCAGAAGATTTGAGCATACACAAAAGCACGGTATATCGTGCTTTTACGGAACTTGAAAACCGTGGATTGTTAGAACGGATACCTCGCTATCATATCCAAGGCGGACGCCGCAGCTCGCTGTACAGAGTAAAGGGAGAGATAACAAAGGCAGGAGGTGGTGCGGATGTTTGATTGGATCGGCGACGCCATTGACTGGATAGGCGACGGAATATCAAGCCTTTGGGATAACACGGTAGGTTCTGCGGTAGACGCAATTACCGACGAGATATGGAATATTATGTTTGAGTGGCTTTTCAACCTCATTTACGGCGCAGTAGCCGATCTTTTTGAATTTATCAATGCAAGCACAAGCAGTATTTTCGCTCTGTCGTGGGTGCAGTCGTTCATAGCATTGTTCCACAGTCTCGCATGGATGCTGTTTGTCTGCGGGCTTGTTGTAGCTGTGTTCGATACGGCCGTCGCTTATGAATCGGGGCAGGCGAACATCAAGAACACCTGCATAAATGTACTGAAAGGCTTTATGGCGGCAAGTCTTGTGACAGTCGTTCCCCAAAGGCTTTATTCGTTCTGCGTCAATATGCAGGGTACGTTTGCAACTGAGCTGCTTGGGAACTTCATATCCGGAACAAGCGACACGATGGCGGACACCGGACTTGCGGTCATATTTGCTCTTGCCTCAGATATTTCGCTGTTCAGTCTCTTTTTTATGATCTTATTCGGTTACTGCACGGTGAAAGTTGTGTTTGCAAACATCAAACGAGGCGGCATAATGCTTTGCCAGATAGCTGTTGGGAGCTTGTATATGTTCGGAGTTCCGAGGGGCTACACCGACGGATTTTACGGCTGGTGCAAGCAGGTCATAGCAACCTGCCTGACGGCTTTTTTGCAGACGACTATTCTCTACCTTGGACTGCTGACCTACACTCAGCACGCTCTGCTGGCAGTCAGAATATGTCTGTCGGCGAATGAAGTTCCGAGGATAGCTCAGATGTACGGACTGGATACGAGCGTTAGGGTGAATATGATGTCTGTCAGCCATACTGTTTCTATGGGGGCTAAGGCTGTCGGTTTGATTAAGGGGAAAGCGTAAATAAATATTGGTTTGACAGACAGTGAGGTTTGTGATATACTTTTATTAGTTTACTTTTTAAAATTGAGCGACAAATCGGAATTTGTGGAGGAGAATATGAAATGAAAATCTATGATATTTCTCAAGAGGTTTTCGGCTGTCAGGTATATCCAGGCGACACGACACCGAAAAAAAGGGTGATTTCTTCAATGAAAAAAGGCGATTTGTATAACCTGACGGCTTTTAGTATGTGCGCTCACAACGGCACGCATATAGATGCGCCATTTCATTTTATCAAAGACGGAAAAACTGTAGATTCCGTAAGTTTAAATACATTTATAGGAATGGCTTATGTTGCAGAATATAATGGAATCGTTTCTGCCGATGATGCCACGGAAATACTTGAAAAAGCGAAAAAACAGAATTCAGAAGCGGCAAAGAGAATTCTTATCAAGGGAGATGCAGAGGTCTCTGCGGAAGCAGCTAAAGTGTTTGCTGAATCAAACATTTTACTGCTTGGTAATGAATCTCAAACTGTCGGTCCTGAAAATGCTCCGATGGAAGTACACCTTATCCTATTAGGAGCTGGCGCTGTATTGCTTGAAGGGATACGTTTAGCAGAAGTTTCAGAGGGCGTTTATTTCTTAAACGCAGCACCATTAAATCTATCAGGTGCGGACGGTTCGCCTTGCAGAGCTATACTGATCGCTGCTGAAAGATAAATTCCAACTTATAGATGTACAACAAAATTATTATCAACATAACAGCCACACCTAGTGCCAATTGACAGCACAAGGGTGTGGCTTGTTTTTTTGTGCGATCCAGCTTGCTTTCCACGCAGAAAAATGGTATAATGAGAATAACAAAATTTTTCAAGAAGGCAGACTGTATGGGCGTATACGTCCGTTTCGCTTGTGAATAATAGCTATAAGGAGATGGTGTTGTGCTTAGAATATTTTTTGGAAAACACCCTAAAGAAATATACAATACTGAGGTCTATTATGCAAATCAGTATGATAAAATGTGGGTCATGGAACCATTTGCAAAAAAGATCATTAAGGATATTGATGACTCAACTGTAATTGGCCCTGATCTTATAGAAAACGATATTTTTGGCAAATTTAATTCAACGGAATTGTCAGCGGGCGTTAAGACTCTTCTGCTGATATATAATCAGCCTAAAAAGATCTTCAATATTTCAAATTGCGGAGATAACTGCTCAAAGTATCTGCTTGAAATGGCTGAAAACAAGGATATTACGGTATCATTGCATCATTTGATGGACTTTGGAAAGTCTTTTTCTGTGAAAATAATAAATGAAGGGAAAAGAAAAGTGATTACAGACCCAATTGAATATTTGATGCTTGCAGATAGATATCTGAGGAGTGAAGAAAATGAGGGGTAAAATAAAAATACAAATAAAAAACAGGCACATAACGTTTAATTTTACTCTTGAGAGAAATGTAACGATATTGACAGGGGACAGTGGCACTGGAAAAACGAAACTCATCAATATGGTGAGAAACTATTCCGAACTTGGTGAACAAAGTGGTGTAATTTTAAAGTGCAGTAAACCTTGCCTTGTATTGTCAAATGCTAATTGGGAAACCATTCTTGAAAATACTCACGAGAGCATTGTTTTTGTTGAAGAAAGTACACCATTTCTATCTTCTTATGAGTTTGCAAAAGCGATTCAGGGTTCTGATAATTATTATGTTCTTGTAACAAGAGAGCCGTTGGCGCAAATTCCATACAGCATAGATGCTATCAGGAAGATCCATAAAAATGGTGCAAAACCGAAGTTCGAGAAGATATATAAGAACATTTCAAAAAAGGATATATCAGCATTTCCGTATGATATTGTGATCGTTGAAGACAGCAGGTCGGTTCTTCAGTTCTTTAAGAAAGCAACTGAAGATCACGATCTCGAATGTATCAGTTCTAACGGAAAGAGCGGAATTGTAAAATTACTGGAACAGCATAAAGGTAAGCATATTCTTGTAATAGCCGACGCTGCGGCACTTGGTTCAGAAATCAAAGAGCTTATGTATTTAAGGTCTGTATCAAATAATAAGATCGATCTTTTTTTGCCGGAGAGTTTTGAATGGCTTATTCTTCGCTCGGCGATTTTTGACCGTAACGATAATGTTCAAGAGATTTTGGCTGACCCGGCAGAACATATAGATTGTGAAAAGTATTTCAGCTGGGAGCGTTTTTTTACTGCATTGCTGGTGGCAGAAACTAATGGCAGAGCAAATCTTGAGTATCACGAGAACAAGAGCCATATCCCTTCCGGATATTTATCCGAACAAAATATTTATTCTATTTTAAATGCAATGAAAAAATAATAATAGACAAGCCATACTCTGTGTTGATTTGATTGCACAGGGTGTGGCTTGTTTTTATGATTTCTGAATTGACAAAACAAAGGTTTTGGTGATATAATTACTATGAGTAAATATGTAAATTTTATATAGTTTTACTTATATTAAAGGCACCAGCATGAATAGAAGCACTGAAAAAACTTGTCAAACGTTTCGGTGATAACTACAAGGCATACAAGAAAGATAATTATAATTAGCATTTCTGCCGACAAATCTGGAAGAGAATGATTTTTCTGATAATGAGGAGATGAAAACAGGCAATCATGGAATATGGTGAATACGAATTAGAAGAGCGTATAGAGTCTTTTATAATGAAAAGATGTGAAACAGAACAATGCGATTTCAAGCAAGAATGGCATCAAAAAGCAGAAGATCTTATAAAAGACATTGTTTGTTTTGCTAATACCGTACATGATAAAGATTGTTATTTAGTGTTTGGAATATCAGATGATTACCAAATCGTAGGCATGACGAAACCTCGCAGAAAACAAGCAGATATAATCGATACCTTGAATAAACTGTATTTTGCAGGAGATATTGTTCCGAAAGTTGAATTGCATACCATATTTCTGGATGGAAAAGAAATAGATGTACTGATTATTAAGAATACTGATTTTACGCCGATTTATCTGAAAAAGCCGTATGGAAGAATGAAGGTAGGATGTATCTATACTCGTATTGGCGATAAAAATACCCCGAATGATGGTAATGCGGAATACCATGAAATAGAAATGCTATGGAAGAAAAGGTTGGGCCTGACAAAATCTCCACTTGAATTCATATATGACAGTATGAACAACAAACTAAACTGGAATGAATATGAAGAATCTTGGTATCATATTTACAAACCAGAATATGTTATTCGTACATATTGTGATGATGATGAATGTTCAGACAATCGACGAAGAGATGAGTTCTATTCGTATTCTCAATTAAACGAATTAACCTCTTTTATGAGGCTTGATATTATGGCAAATCAAACCGTATTAGAAGGGTTTCAAATTGTCTGCCTTGATAGCGGAAGGTTGACCATACCAGTACCTGAATGGGGATATATCAAGCAGGAATTTAATCCATATGATACAATTTCCTATAAATACTATTCAAATGGTACAAAACGCTATACTCTTTTGAAATTCATGTATGATCATGAAAATAGAGAAGAACGATATGCTTATAGAAACTTAATGAAGGTGGTATTGATATTTGACTCCGAAAATGAGCGATTTGCTTTTGAAGACTTTATTACATATTATTTTGAAGAATTCAAAGATAGACTCGCTAAGGCGGACAAATATAATTACATAGAAACGGAAAGTAAAAAGAAAACAGAAGTATATAGAGAATATTTAAATACAGGCTTTATTCTTAATGAAATGCTTAGAGAGTATAGAAGTAAATATGAAGATGAATAAAAATCGTGATGCAAGAGATCAATACTACCCACACTTCCTTCATCATTGATCTACATTTTGATTACAACGTTACTTTTATCACAGGCGACTCTGGCGTTGGCAAATCCGCTCTGTATTCATTTATTGAAGAACTGTCTGCAAATGATAAAAGAATAAGGTGCTTTAATTACCTTGACCAAAAAAAGAATTACAAAGCTTCGATAAAAAATTCGAAGGATAAGCTTTTTTGTAATAGACAATGCAGATATTCTGTTGGACGATAAAATAAGGCAGTATATTGCTTTTGATGCGCAAAACCAATATGTAATAATAGGGCGAAACCCCACCGGCTTAATGCTTGAGTTAGATGAGATCTACGAATTGTCAAGCGAGAATATCAATGGCAGAACACTATTATCATTAAAGAAAAGCTTTTAAATGATGAGTTGGAAGAGCAATTCTACAAAGGATGTTTGATTTTTTCCGCCCAATAAAATCTAAACTGTTTTATAGTAGAATCCCACCACTCTACCATATCCACCTACGCCAATTTTACGCCAAAATGGCGTAACTATTGTGAGAATATATAAACTTTCGTAAAAAAACAAAAACGTCGCAAATCCAGTAAAATCAAGGGTTTGCGAGCTTTTGAAAAGATATAAAAAGGCGGTGTGGGTATTTCCCTACGATGAAGACGTTGGAATAAACATAGTAAGATAATTTGTAGAATTAATGGGCAATTCCAATCGGGGTTGCCCATTTTTAAAACAAACAGAAATACAAATCGGAATTTGTAGGGAGGTTAATTATATGGAAAAGAATAAAAAAGAAAATACAAATAATTTGATATCAAGAATAAAAGCAAGAGCTAATGCAGGCAAAAATACGGAAGAAAAGAAAAGTCCTGATAGTTTAATATTAAGAATAAAAAGAAGAGCAAATGCTGATAAAAATAAAGAAAGAGACAGATAACTTCCAGTTTGCCAACCTGCCCTTTGAGAGAGGAGAAATCCTTTTCTCAAAGGGTATTTTTATATTGTGCAGTTTGTATGAGGTTTCTTGTGTTTCATATTATCACATAAGAAACCGCAAAGACATCACCGCTCTTACGTCTCCTCAAACATCCACTTGACCGCCTTTTCAGCATACTCACTCCAAAAAATCATATCGTGGTTGCCTTTGCTTTCAAAATACTCGTGAGAAACGTTTCTGCTTTCAAGAAATTTGTGAAGATCACGGTTGTTTTCAAGCAGGAAATCTTCTGTACCGCAGCACATAAATATATCTGGGATATTTTTGCCCTCTCGCTGAAGTTTGTCTATAAGAAATTCGGGATTGTTCCTGCTGTTCAGCACCTCAGACGTTTCGCCGAAACATTCTCTGTAATATTCATAATTCGCTATGGCATTGCCTTGCCCCTCTGACATTCCTGCGACTTCGTGTACGATAAGAGCCGAAGATAATGCAGCAACCTTGCCAAAGGTTTCCGGATATGCAAATGCTGTATGAAGTGCACCAAATCCGCCCATTGAAAGACCCATAATGTATGTTTCACTGCCGTCTTTCGCAAGTCTGAAAACTCGTCTTACATAGTCCACAAGCTCCTCGCCGACGAATTTGCAGAACTGATGACCAGTCGAGCGTCCGTCCAGCCAAAAAGAATTTTCGCCCGAGGGGATAACTACCGCAAAATTATACTTGTCCGAAAGATATTCAGGCACCCAGTTTTCTGCGTCGCCTGTAAAACCGTGCAGCAAGAAAAGCGTTTTGGTGCTGTTTTCCGAGTATTTCGTATCTGTCTGCCCCCAGTCCTGCCTTATGTCACATGGCAGGTACATTTTAAACGTGGTATATCTCCGCAGGCAATTTGAATAAAATCTGATCGTTAAGTTTGACATAGCTTTTCCTCCTGTTTTTTATATAATTATACTACATAAAATCAGGTTTGTCCAATGGGGCAGCGAAAAAATTTTTCAATTTTCCTCACAAAATCATTTATCCCTATAAAAATAAAAATCACATCTGTCAAAGCCTCGTCCCAACGTACCTTGCCGCTTTTTCATAATATTTTTTGTCGATCATAATTCTACGCTCCTCCACATTTACAAGGTGTCTATCTACCCCGTCTGCAACTATTTTATTCATTATATCAAAATCAAAGCCGCAAGGTCAAACCAGCAAAAAAGCTGTCTGACCTTGCGGCTTTTGACCTTTATAATACAATACTAACCGAAATGTGCCCTACATATCCTCCCTCATCATATCATTCTCACTCTTTATAAACATAAGCACAAAGCATATAAGCAGCAATGCACAAGATATCCATATAAACTCATTGCCTATGTATAATGAATATGCTCCGCCTATTCCTGCACCGCAGGCAAATACGAATATCGTAAGAAAATATTGTAGCGATTTCCTAAGCAGCGACTTGTCCCCTATCCTCATGTATGCACTTATGGATTCCATTGCACTTCTCATATTTCCTATGCACATCGTGCTTGCGTATGGATAACTATTTACTTTCCTGAACGATTGCACCTGCATTGCACAGGCACATGATGAAAGTGCATTCGCAACAAAATCGTATGAACCGCCAAGCGGTATAAACCCCACAATGCAAAGCAGCACCATTTCCGTGAAAACTATTATCTGCCGCCAATGTATAAATCCCACATCCTTGAAACGTGCGTGCAGACGCTCGGCTATGAAAATCCCCATTGCAAACGCCAGCACAGGTATAAGATAGTGCAACGCCCTGTGCCAGTTGCCTTTTGCGACATATGTGCTCATAAGCACAATGTTTCCCGTCTGTGCATTTGAAAAAACTTCACCTCGCACAAAATACGAATATGCGTCCTGCAAGCCCCCTGATATGGTCAGAAGTATCATGAGCATATTGGTTTCAGACATTTGTTTTCTTGATCGTAACATCATTTTATCATATTCCTTCATAAAAAATTAACAAGAAAAATATTTTTATGCACTTTAATTTTCTCCTTTTTCCATTATAATTATCTCAGATATATAAGTCAAATATATAATTGATATGTAAGGTATAAAATATTGATATAGCAAGAAAGTGATAAAGTGAATATAAATTACGAATATTATAAGATATTTTATTATGCTGCAAAGAACCGCAGCTTTTCAAGAACGGCAAAAGTGCTGCTCACAAATCAGCCTAATATCACAAGGGTGATAAAAATACTCGAAGGAGAACTTGGCTGCACGCTTTTCAATCGAATGAAAAACGGCGTCACGCTTACCCCTGAGGGAGAGATACTTTACGAGCACATCTCAAAGGCGGTGGAACTTATTACAGAGGGCGAAGATGAGATCTCAAAAGCCAACGACCTGCAAAGCGGAACTGTCACCATAAGTGTGACGGAGACCGCACTTCACGGCGTTATGCTGCCACTTCTCAATGAGTTCCATGAAAGATATCCGGGAATAAAAATAAAGCTGCTGAACCATTCAACCCCTCAGGCACTGACTGCTCTCAAAAGCGGCATTGCAAACCTCGCTGTGGTAACAACGCCGATAAGCACAGAAGGCTCGCTGAATTTTCATAAGCTCAGAGAGTTCCGTGAACTTATCATATGCAGCACAAAGCTAAAGGATCTTGCAAAGCGAACGCTCACTCTTGAGGAACTTTGCAGCCACCCTATAATATCACTTAACCGAAACACAAGGACATATGATTTCTATTCCGATTTCTTTTTCCAGCATGGAATAGATTTTCAGCCGGATATAGAGGTCGCAACTGCCGATCAGATAATGCCGCTTGTGAAAAGCAACCTTGGCATAGGTCTTATACCTGAACCAATGGCACAAAGCGGCGATGTTTATATTCTGAAAACTGATGAAGAGTTTCCAAAGAGGAGCATCGTTCTTGCAGAAAATGCAGACAAAAAACTCAATGCCGCCGCTACAGAGATACAAAAAATGATACTGAAAAAGTGTAATATGTTTGCAAATGCTGAGATATGACATACATGAAAGGAGATAATAATATGCCTACAGTTTTGCCAAAAGAAAATGAAGTCGAACAGTTTTTTTCAAGGATAATGGCATCGGAAGGAGCTTGCGAAAGGCTCAGCAGCGTGCTTTACGATCACCTTAGTGACGACGATATGCAGACCGATCCTGACCCAAAACATCTTGTGCAGGTGCTTTTGACCGCATATACGAACGGTGATATAAGTGCACTTCTGCTGGAGCTTTGTGGAAGAAGTCTTTTCGATCTGCTGAGAGAGGCTTACCTTATACCAAAGCGTTTTCACGGAAAAGCCGGAAAAAATCCTGAACTCCTTACGACCCCTGAAGGCGATGTCATTGAAGAAAAGAAAAAGCTTGTCACAAAGCATGAGTTCGAGAAATTTCGTGATGTGTACAAAAACCACAGCTGTGCACCACGTTCAAAGCTTTATCTTGCAGACGGATATGACCTTATGAGGGTCTATACCGACGGAATGAACATTAAGGAAAAGCGTGTTGACAAAAGACGTGGCGTGCTTATACTTTACGCCCTGCCTGACACTGTAAAGCTTGGACTTTCCGAGGCTCAGACCTATGATGTTATATGGAATACTTTCCACAAGATACAGCAGACTGCCCCAACTGCAATGGTCTATTACGGACAAGAAACAGGCGAAAAGGCTGGAAAATCATTTGATGAGATCGGCGTTTTACTGCCTGTTCATCAGTTTGAAAAGAAAATGCTCATGCACCTCAGCGAGATAGACGGCATTGTGCTTGCCTGCCGTGAGGAAATGATGAAAAAAGCAGGCTCAGACAGCCTTGATCTTTAAAAACGGAAGTGATACTGAATGTCACAAACTATAGTTAAGAAAAATCACATGGATATCCCATGGCACGATTTCACAGACGCCGAAAAGGACGAGCCAGTATCAAAGGCGAGCCTAAAAGAAAAAGCCTCTGTTATAGGCAGGGTGGGAATGATGTTTCTCTCCTGCGGAACGGGAGCGTGGCGTGTGAGAAGTTCCATGAACACCATGTCGGAATGTATGGGACTGACCTGCACAGCAGATATCGGGCTTATGTCCATAAACTACACCTGTTTTGACGGCGAGGCTTGCTTTTCGCAGTCTCTTTGCCTTACTAACACGGGAGTAAACAATTCAAAGCTAACACGTCTTGAAAATTTCATCAACGATTTTGTCGGCCGCTGCGATAGTTTGACTTGCGAACAGGTCCACAATGAACTTGACGATATCGAAAAGATACACGGACTTTACTCGCCGCCTGTTTTGGGCCTTGCGGCGGCACTTGCCTGCGGAGCGTTCACATTCCTGCTTGGCGGTGGACTGACCGAGATGATATGTGCATTTTTCGGTGCAGGCATTGGCAATTATGTGCGGAGCAAATTCACAAAGCACCACCTTACCCTTGTGCTTGGAATAGTTGCCTCAGTATCGGCGGCATGCCTTTCATATGCAGGGCTGTTTGAACTTGCGAAAATACTTTTCAATATAAAAATGCAGCATGAGGCAGGCTACATATGTGCAATGCTTTTTATTATACCTGGTTTTCCGTTCATCACAAGCGGCATAGACCTTTCAAAGCTCGATATGCGTTCGGGCATCGAGCGGCTGACCTACGCCCTCATCATTATAATTGTAGCCACAATGACGGCGTGGTTAATGGCACTTATCCTGCACCTTACGCCAATGGACTTTTTGCCTCTGCACCTTACCTTATGGCAGTTCATACTGTTCAGACTTGCGGCAAGTTTCTGCGGAGTTTTCGGATTTTCCGTTATGTTCAACAGCCCTGTCAAGCTTGCAGCCTCTGCGGCAGTTATAGGTGCACTTGCAAACACTCTGAGATTGGAACTTGTTGACCTTGTTTCATTTCCTCCGGCAGCTGCTGCGTTTGTGGGGGCATTCACCGCAGGCATACTCGCCTCGCTGCTGAAAAAGTATGTGGGCTATCCGAGAATATCCATCACCGTTCCGTCCATAGTCATAATGGTTCCGGGATTATATCTTTACAAGGCTTTCTATAATTTGGGCGTCATGTCCCTTGAAACATCTGCGTCATGGCTTGCGTCTGCTCTGCTGATAATACTAGCTCTGCCTTTGGGGCTTATCTTCGCTAGGATAATTACGGACAGGTCATTTAGGTGTTGTACCTAAAATCTTAGTCATAGCCTAAAGCTATACCGAACCCACATAAAAAAACTATATTGATATACACTTTCCTATTAAGACTATTCTCCATTACCTATAACTGGCATCAGCGGCATTTGTCAGCAAAAGCGAAGTGCTGAGGTGTTTTAAGAACATAACAGGACAATCGCCGTTTGAATATCTAAAAAATTATCGTCTGCGCAATACGGCATATATGATAAAAAACACATCTGACTCGATAAATGCTATCTGTGGGCTTTGCGGCTTTGACGATCACAGCTATTTTTCAAAATCCTTTAAAGAAGTCTACGGGTGCAGTCCCAGAGATTTTAAGAAGTAGAATATACAGGACAATATCTCACAGATTTATCCGTCTGTCATGTAGACATTACATTCTACTGTTTATAGGACTACGATAAAACTATTATCAAACAAAAGACGTTTCATTTTATCCAAATGGAACGTCTTTTGCATTTGTGCTTATTCTTGTATGAAAAAAGAGTCAATTATTCTCCTCCCAATAATCCTCTGCATCCTCGTAGTCATAGAAATCATCATAGTGATCTTCATAGAGATCCTCTGGGTCGTCATAATCATGAGCATCATACTCAGCAGATTTACTGGTTGAGGTTTTATTGGTATTCTTATGGGTAGCTCTGGTAGCTGAACTACTTGCTGTAGTGGTTTTCGGACGTGATGTTGTAGCAGTTGTGAATGCTGGAGTATAGCTGTTCTTATTATTGTAATACTTAGGGTCATGTATCAAACAGTAGCTGCTGCCTTCTTCAGGAGTATTGTCACAGCCTGAGTGTGCGCATTTGGGGCGCAGGGCATCATAGATCATGGCTATCCCTATGATGATCAACACAGCGACAACGATTCCTTTGAGATTGAACGAACTATGCTGACAGCTGTTTTCTGTTGCCAGCTTGTAGCCTATATAATCGTCAAGCATTTCCTCGTTTCTGTTGTTTTTTCCGGACTCCATAATCACACCTCCAAACTGTATTTCTAATATTATACCATTTTTTTAAGATTTGTGGTAACAATTTTCGGACAGTTGCATATTCTGTCCATTTTATCATATTTTTAGTGGCAAGTCGGGAGATGTTGCCCGCTTGGACGTTTTTATAAAGCAACGAACCATTGAGTACGAAACAACGAATTGATAATTGACCTGAGTTTATCTCTATGCTATAATTAGCGTACACCGGTGATAAAATAATTCGGAGGTATTTAAATGCAAGTAAAAATTGGTGAGAAAATAAAAGAACTGCGAAAGGTGACAGGAAGGAAGCAAGAGGAACTAGCCACCGCCTTAGGTGTTACGCCACAAGCCATTTCAAGGTGGGAGGCAAATGGCGGTTATCCGGACATGGAGATGATTCCATCGATAGCTAACTATTTCCATATATCGATCGATGAATTGTTTGGCTATAATAATGACAGGAACAGAATTATTCAGGAATATAATAATAAGGCTCAATGGCTGATAAATAATAACGATGATATGACAGAGTGTATTGCTCTAATGCGTAGAGGGCTTGAAGAGTTTCCAGACAGAGTGGATTTTAAGACCAAGCTTGCTTGTGCTTTAAATAAGCAAGGTTGGAAAAATAAAGGCAAAGAGCCAAATATCTTTTGGGAAGAAGCCGCTAAACTGTATGAGAAATTATTGCCTCATGACCAATCGTGTATCATTCCGTTATTATCCGTATATTCCTGCCTTGGTAAATATGAAAAAGCCGAGCAGAAAGCATCTGAACAGCCCGACCTTGAATTGTGCAGACAAGTTCTGTTAGGAAATTTAGGAAGTATCAGCAGTATAAATGATGAGAAAAGGGCTGAACAATATCGTGGAGACGCAGTGTTAGAGCTTCTTCATGCTTTTCAAAAATCACTTGATGAAGCGATAGTGTGTAATAATGAGCTGAATAATAGTCGAGAAGGATTGGAGCTTCTTTTATTGACTCGACAGTTGTTTGATAAAATAGTAGGTACTGAATGCCATGGATTTCACAGTGACTTATGTTTTATAGATATGAGATGCGTCAAAATCGCAAATAATATCGGAGATCATAAAGTTGCAATGGACTGTTTTGATTCAGCGTTTGAGCAATTTATTAAATTTGAACAATGGAAAATTAAACAATCCAAAAGATCGGAAGAACGGAATAATAAGAGCATAAATGATGAGAATAACGATGAGCATTTTACTTCATCACTGTTGAAATCTGTAAATCCGTCAGGTCATAAAGTAATTGTATGTGAGCCAAGCTTTTTAGTAAAGACTGCGACTTCCTTTCCAGAGAAGGAAAAGAAGTTAATTACAGAAGATCCAAAGTACGCTTGCATATTTGAACAATGATTTTACATGATCAGTAAACAACAAAAACCTTTCTTTCGTTCGACAAATTTCAGTTTATAAAGGTACAGTTAAATTATTATAAAAATAATGGCCACACAACACCACAGGCTCTCGCCACACTGAAAAGCAGCGTGGCAGACCTTGCGGTGGTGACAACGCCTATAAGCACCAAGGGTTCACTCAGATAACATAAGCCAAAAGAGTTCCATGAGCTTATCCCCATTATACAGCTTGAAGCGAACTCTATGCCAATGGGTAAAATTTTTTTCAAACCTCCCCAATTTTACCCCTAAGTATGCTATAATAGAATAGACAAGAAACCCGACCCCAAACCCAGCGAGGTGCTTTTATGACATATGCAATATCTGATATCCACGGCTGTTATGAGGAGTATATTAAGCTCCTCGAAAAAATCAACTTTTCTGAGGACGATACCCTCTATATCCTAGGCGACATCTGCGACAGGGACGAAAAACCTATGGAGATCTATAACGACATCATGACTCGTGATAATGTTATCCCGCTGTTCGGCAACCACGAACACCTTGCCTATATCAATCTCCGCCACCTCATAAAAAATGACGTGAGCAAGCTTACAAAAGACGAACGGCTAGACCTGATTGATTGGCTCACCAGCGGAGGAAAACCCACTTTCAACGAATTTATCTCCCTCTCCAAAGCCGACCGCATGGACTTTATGGAGTTTCTTAAAAGCTTCTCAATGTATGAGGATATCACCATAAACGGCAAACGCTTTGTCCTCACCCATGCAGGTCTTGGGGGCTTTAGCGAGGATAAGCCTCTTGATGAATATACCCTCCACCAGCTTATCTGGGAGCGTGCCGACTATTCAAAACGCTATTTCAGCGACCCGAATACTTTCCTTGTGACAGGTCACACCCCTACCGCCAATATCCAAAACCACGGCAGACCCGAAGCCTACAAAGCCAACGGACACATAGCCATAGACTGTGGCTGTGCCTCAGGTGGACGGCTGTGCGCATACTGCTTTGAAACTGACAGTGAGTTTTATGTTGACAAAATAAACCAGTCCCTTGAAAATCACTTCAAAATGTGATATACTTGTCCTAATAACATAACCGACGAGGACAAAACGGGAGTTATGCCGTATTAAAGCGTATTTATAAATTATATTTTATGGAGGTAATCATGGCTTTTGATTTTAAGAAAGAGTACAAAGAATTTTATATGCCTAAAAACAAGCCAGAAATTGTAACTGTTCCTAAAGCAAATTATATTGCAATCAGAGGAAAAGGCGACCCAAATGAAGTATGTGGAGCATATCAACAAGCAATTAGTGTGCTATATGCTGTTGCTTATACACTGAAAATGAGTTATAAAACAGATCATAAAATTGAAGGATTTTTTGAATATGTAGTTCCACCACTTGAGGGTTTTTGGTGGCAGGACGGCATAGACGGTATAGACTATACTGATAAGGCATCATTCAATTGGATATCTGTTATCCGTTTACCTGAATTTATAACTCAAAAAGACTTTGAATGGGCAGTTGAAACAGCAACTAAAAAGAAAAAGTTAGATTGTTCGTCAGCAGAGCTAATGACAATTGACGAGGGATTATGTGTTCAAATAATGCACTTGGGTTCGTTTGATGATGAACCAGCTACAATTGCTTTAATCGATGAATATCTAGAAAAAAACGGATATGTCAATGACATAACTAAGACAAGGTTACACCATGAAATTTATCTCTCAGATGCAAGGAGAGTTGTCCCTGAAAAATGGAAAACTGTCATTAGGCATCCAATAAAGAAGATATAGAATACTTCCATTTAGTCATTCTTTTCTTAAATAATTATCCACCGATACAGCCCCCTCTGTATCGGTATTTTTCTGCCACAACGCCCCTATCCGCCCCACTTCTATTGACATTTCCCCCTCAATGTGCTATCATAAAAAAGTAAGTTAGTTGCAACTATCCCAATAACACCACAGGAGGAAGAAAAATGGATATGAATGAAAAACCAAAGCTCTCAGGCGTGCCTGAAACTATGCTTCAAACTGTTTACGCCCGTGCAAAGGAAACCAAAACAAGGGGTGCGATAAAAGATACAAAAGCCGTGGAGATAATAGATAAGATAAACTATGATTTTTCACTTGCCGACAAGGACTCAGCAATGCACAGTGGCGTTGTGGCAAGGACAATAGTCCTCGATAAGCTTGCGAACAAGTATCTTGCAAAAAGCAAAGGCGCAGTGGTGGTGAATATCGCCTGCGGACTTGATACACGCTGTTACAGAATGAACGGCTACACCCATTGGTATAACCTTGACCTGCCTGAAACTATCGCCGTGAGAGAAAAGCTTCTCCCTGAATCAGGCGAAATATCCCAGATAGCAATGTCCGCCATGGACGATTGGAGCGAAGAAATAACCGAGCACGATGCCCCTGCTATCGTCATCATCGAGGGTCTGACTATGTACCTCTCAGAAAAGGACGTAAAGGAGATTTTTGACGTTATAAGCAAATGCTTTGACCACGTCACAGTATTGGTCGAGACAATGAGCCCCACTATGGTAAAGCGTATGAAAGAAAAGTCGATCGAGGGCAGCAAAGCCAAATTCACATGGGGCGTCAAGGACGGCAAAGAGCTTGCAAAGCTTCTCCCGAACTTCCGCCTTATAGAAGAACATAGCCTTGCCGAAGGAATGGCGGAGTTTATCCCAATATTCAAGCTTCTTAAAAAGATAAAGCCTGTGAGCAATATCTCAAACAAGATAGTAGTAATGGAAAAATAACTTTGACTTCCCACCCCCGCCATGCTATAATCCCAAATTTAGAAGTTCCGCCACGCAAAAAGCCCATCAAACAGCGTATCACCGCCGCAATTCAGATATAATTTTTTTATCTCCAACAATATAAAATTCTTTTTTTGCACGGGTAGCGGCAACAGTCAGTCAATGTCTGCGTTGATGCGGAATTTGATAAATATTTTTCAGTCACTCCAAAATGTTCTCTAAGCATATTCAGAATGTTTGAATCCATTGTGAGTACAGGCTTTATTTGAGAGCGATACTGCAAAAATAGTCAGCACCTTTAAGCTCCTCAACAAACTTTTGATCGATTTGTTCCTTGGTAAGTGGAAGCTCATTTACGATATTCTGCACTGCACCTTTATTGGAGCTTGCAACAACAATGGTGTTTTCTGTAATGATCTCTGGAAGTACGCCAATAGATGCGTTGCCAAAATATATTGTCTCTTTTGTTCCCTTGATCTACCTGTCTCTTAGTTTTGCGATATCATAAGCCTGTTTTACAATTTTTTTCTTATCCATTGCCATTCCCCTATCTTCCGTTCATCACCCAAGCAAACCCCTTAGCTGTCCGCAAAGCAGGCTCTTTAAAATGCCCGCCCTTGTTCCATTCAAGGGCGCATTCGATACCCAGCCCCGTCAGCAAATCATAACTCTCACGGATACAGTTGCCCACCTTTGACATGACCGCATTTTTCGTCCTTTCTTCCTTGTCACCAAGGCTGAGATAAACAGCGTCGCATTTTATCTTATTCCCTTTCATATACCCCACAAAATCAGGAAACCACACCGACGGAGAAGCCGCCGCAACGCCTGAAAATTTCTCCGTTTGAAACGCCGCCCACAAGGCAAAAAGCCCAGCCAGAGAATATCCGCCAATGTAATAATTCTTGCTCTTGTCCGAGCAAAGCGTTAATATCTCCGCCAGAGTGTCTTCCGCTCCATTGCCGAAGCCCTCATTGCCAAATACCGCAGGAGCGTTCCAAGGCGATAACTCATCGTTCCAATCATCGACCTTCACCGCAATAAGCTGAAAATCCACACTCGTGAGCTTTTTTATCTCTGCCACCTCGTTTTCTATCTCAGGCAGATCATGGTCGCCCACAGGCTGGATAAGAACAATATCAGCATTTTTGTCGCCATAATAATGGTATGTCATTTTGCCGTCACCTCTGTAATGTATCTCACTTCAAGTACCCCTTTACAACGCCAACAAATTCCCCTATATCCGCAAAATAATTAAGATAAGCCTCACTTAGCCTTGCGAAAGAAGAAAACCTGACAAGCACATTGTCCGTCCTATCGTTGCTGCGGTATTTCGTTTATTGACAGTATATCACATTATCCGCAATATTTCAACAACCCTCAAAGTCAAGCCCTTTTAATCTGTGTAGTACTACAATAATTGTACCACATTGCAAAGTAAAATACTTGAAATGACATACGGAATATGGTATAATAACACTATCTAAAAAACTATCGGAGGAAAATTATATGGGATTATTTGATAAACTTCGTGAACCTGTGGTACTAAAAGAGGACAGCAGTGCGAAAAAACAACTTGAGCAGCTGGACTTTTATTCAAAGCTTGCACCTGAAAGTGTCAAGGAACAAATAGAACAGGACAAAAAACTTGTTTACTATGGCATAAAAGGCGAAGAGGCATTGATGTTTGAGCTGAAAAACAGTCATATGCCTATGTATATTCTTCACGATATTTTCTTTGAAGAAAATGGACTTACAACGCAGATAGACTATATAGTAATCACACGAAAAGTGATACTGATAATTGAGTGCAAAAACCTCTATGGAAATATTACTGTTAATAATCAGGGAGATTTCACTAGAACCATTCAATTTGGAAAACGCTATCATAAAGAAGGTATATATAGCCCTATAACTCAAAATCAGCGTCATTTGGATATGATAAAAGAAAAGCGTCGAAACACTAAAGGCTTACTCACCAAGGCTATTTTTGAACATTATTTTGACGATACATATAAGTCAGTAGTTGTTTTAGCTAATCCAAAAACCATAATTGACATGAAGTATGCACCTAAGGATATAAAATCCAAGATAGTTAAAGTTGACGGACTTAACAGCTATATAAAAAGACTGAATGACGAAAGCCGAAACGAAAATATGTCAGATAAGCAAATGAAAGAATTGGCTGATTTCTTTCTGCAAAGCAGCATTCCAAATACTACTGACTATACTGCCAAATATCAGCTTGAAGTCAATGAGGAAAAAACAGTTACTGTAAAGGAAGAGCCAATTCAAAACACATATTTTGACAGCATTGAAAATTCACCTGTATATAAAGCATTAAAAGACTATCGCTACAAACAAAGTGTTAAGGAAAAAATCAAGCCATATTTCATTTTTAATAATGCTCAGCTTGAAGAGATAATAAAAACTAATCCTCAAACTTTAGAAGAACTAAAATCAATAAAAGGCTTTGGTGATGCCAAATGCCTAAAATACGGTAAAGACATTCTAATGATATTGGGAGATTATTGATATAACAATAACTAACTTCAGATATATCCACCGATACAGCTCCCCTGTATCGGTATTTTTCTGCCCCAACGCCCCTATCCGCCCCACCTCTATTGACATTTCCCCCCTCAATGTGCTATCATAAAAAAACGAGTTAGTCGCAACTATCTCAATAACATCACAAGAGGAAGAAAATGAATATGAATGAAAAACCAAAGCTTCTTAAAAAGATAAAGCCTGTGAGCAATATCTCAAACAAGATAGTAGTAATGGAAAAATAACTTTGACTTCCCACCCCCGCCATGCTATAATGATAAAAAAAGAGGTGACCCCACATGACCAATAAAGCATACTACCACCTGCCGGGGCTTTTCGAGTTTTATGACCTTTACGCCACTTTCCTTCCCATATTCCGTGAGCATAGAGATTATTTCTATGACTGGTGCGAAATAGGCTCTGTCTATGGCGCACCTGCCGACTGTATATGGGGCGGCGGACGAGCAGGCTTCGGCGAACATTCTCCACGAGAAGTCCTCGACCTTATGAAAGAATATAACATCTCCTCACGGCTGACCTTCAGCAATTCCCTGCTAAGAGAAGAACACCTTTCAGACAAAAAGTGCAACGACCTTTGCAGACTGTTTTCCCAAAGCCTGCCTCCACAAAATGGCGTGATAATATGCTCCGACCTGCTTCTTTCATATCTGAAAGAGAATTATCCCCACCTCTATTTTGTATCCTCTACCACAAAAGTCCTCACCGAGTTTTCTCAGCTTGTAAACGAGCTTGATAATGACGATTTTTCCTGTGTAGTCCCCGACTTTCGCCTAAACAAAGCTCTGGATAAACTCTCCGGTCTCACCGCTGAGCAGAAAAACAAAGTTGAGTTTCTTTGCAACGAGTGCTGTTATGTAGGCTGTGCAGACCGAAAAAACTGCTATGAAAACGTCAGCCGCAAAAATCTCGGCGAAAACTGCCCCGACCATGTTTGCAAAGCACCCAATGCCTCAGAGGGCTACCGCTTTTCAAAAGCCATGGAAAGCCCTGCCTTTATCGGCATAGAGGATATCCAAAACACCTATCTTCCAATGGGATTTTCAAACTTCAAAATAGAGGGCAGAAGCCTTGGAAGCGCCCTGATACTTGAATTTCTGCTCTACTATATGACAAAGCCCGAATATCAGCTGAATATCCGAGAGCTGATATATCTTGACAGTATGCTTGACCTGTTCTGAAATGGGATTGACTTTAGGCTATAAAACGTGATATAATAGTGAAACAGACAAATTGTAAAAAAGAAAATTTATGGAGGAATATAATGAAAAATAATATAGTGATAAGTCTGATAGTTGGAATTGTTTTTGCAATAATTTGGAGCATAGTGTTCGTTAAAGTTCTCGACAGTGTTGCAGGAATTTGTATTGGAATATGCCTTGGCATTACAATGGCAGTATGCAGTAGCTTAATTTTGACTAAAAGCGGACAAAATAAAAAAAGATAAATAATTTTTTGCCGATACTGCCCCGTATCGGCTTTTTCATGCCTAGCGTCACATATCTCCCATATCGCAAGAAATATGTCACAAAGCTCATGTTACCCATGGCTTACTTGGAAACAAAAATCAAAATAAGTGTAAACAATGCCACTTTTTTGTTGAAACAGCCATTATAATATAGTATAATAACACAGTGCTTTGTCACAAAAAAGTTATAGGAGAATTTACATGAAGAAAATTATCGACATATTTCTGCGTTCTTTGCTCACAGGCATGGCGATAGCCATAGGCGGAACAGTCTATCTGTCCTGCCCTAACAAATATCTGGGAGCGTTTCTTTTCGGCATAGGACTGTTTGTGATACTGTCCTTTGGCTTTAATCTTTTCACAGGAAAAGTCGGATATGCAGTTGAAAACAAGCCCTCTTATCTCGGTGAGCTTGGCATAATATGGCTGGGCAATTTTGCAGGAGCCGTCCTCTCCGCCCTGCTTATTACCCAAACACGCATATCCACCATAAGCGACAAAGCCACAGAGCTTTGCAATATAAAGCTTGGGGATAATATCACAAGCGTTTTTATCCTATCATTTTTCTGCGGAATACTTATGTTTGTTGCCGCAGACGGCTATAAAACTATCCAAAATCCTGTGGGACAGATACTTGCAATATTTCTCCCCGTTGTGGTCTTTATCCTCAGCGGCTTTGAACACTGCGTCGCTAATATGTATTTCTTTGCCATGGCAGACTTATGGAGCATTAAAGCCTTTGGCTACCTCATTTTAATGTCCCTTGGCAACTCCATTGGCGGAATACTTATCCCCCTTCTGAGAAAAGGCTTTGTATCAAAAGCATGACGCCTATTTTTATAAGATTATGTAACACATAAAAAAAGATACCGCAGTTCAAAAAGAACTGCGGTAAAAAAATGACTTCTGCTCTCAGGAACACAGTAAAGGGGGTATTATGAAAAAAACAAATAAAACAAAGGAGTCAATAGTAAACATAAGATAACAAATAAAACACAATTTAAACAATTTAGAAGGAGTGTGCAGAAGTCTTTGTTCGTTCCTGATGTATGCATTATATCACACTAAAAACCATTTGTGGTAACTTTTTTTGGACAGTTGCGACTTTTTCAAAAAAATCTGCACTCCGAAAATCTCAAAGCTTTCAGAGTGCAGATTTATCTTTTTCTGTAGAGGCGAAAAGCGTTTGCCCCTTTCCACGTCTATCTGAATTGTCGCCTGTCTATCAAATAATATCCGCCCTGCGTTTACCTATCTGTGCAAACTCTTTGCGCCGTATGATAAAGTAAGCCACTGTTACCGCAGTGCCTGTTATCACCCAGGAAACAGGGTAAACTATCATGAGCATAAGATAGCTTCTGTGAGCCGCATAAATCGTGTTCACCCACACAAGCCTGAACACGCAGGTGCCAAGCACAGTTATGACCGCAGGTGTCATAGAGTGACCCATTCCCCTAAGGCAGCCACCCGATATCTCGTAAACGCCCGTAAGAAGCTCCAGCAGACAAACTGACCACATTCTTATCATTGCGTAGTGTATAACGTTCTCGTCCGTTGAGAAGATCTGTATAAAAAGGTGTCTGCCAATAAGGAATATCAGACTCAGCCCAAGACAGCTTGCAAGCCCGATAAAGGTGCAAAGCCTGTATATCTTTTTACAGCGTTCCTTATCCTGAGCCGCAAAATTCTGACTTGTAAATGTGGTCGCCGTCTGAGCGAAAGCGTTTATCACAAAATATGCCATGAACTCAAAATTCTGTTCCGCTGTGCTTCCAGCGATACCGTCTGAACCGAAGCTGTTTATCGCCGCCTGTATCACAACGTTTGACAGTGAGAAAACCATGCTCTGCAAACCAGCCGGCAAGCCTATCTTTATGATACCGAGGAGATATTTCCAGCGTATCCTGAGCTTTCTGAAATCAAGTCTTAGCATCTCCTCCTCGTGGGTAAGAAAGTAAAGTATCATGCAGGCACTGAAAAAGTTTGATATAACAGTTGCCGTTGCAACGCCTGCCACACCCATTTTGAACACGATCACGAACACAAGGTTCAGGATAACATTTATAACGCCTGCGGTGATAAGAGCGTAAAGAGGTCGGGTGCTGTCGCCCTTGCTCCTAAGCACTGCCGAACCAAAGTCATATATCTCGATAAAAGGCATTGCAAAGAAAAATATCCTGAGATACAGCGTTGCAAGCTTTAAAACATCGTCAGGCACATTCATCATGCCAAGGAGTATCGGTGCAAGTATCTCGCCTACACCCAGTATGATAAATCCGCTTATGACCGCCAAAAGCACCACCGTATGTACAGCCTCGTTTGCCTTATCTTTTCTCCCCTGACCTATAAGCCTGGCCACCACAACGTTTGCACCAACAGAAAGCCCCAGAAAAAGGCTTACAATAAGGTTCACCAATGAAGAATTGCTTCCAACCGCCGCCATGGCTTTGTCGCTGTCAAATCTGCCCACCACCGCAAGGTCAGCGGAGTTAAAAAGCTGCTGCAAAATACTTGACAATGCAAGGGGCAGTGCAAAAATAACGATCTTGCCCACAAGCGGACCGTTTAACATATCTATTTTCTTATTTTTCATACCAGATCTTCTCTCATCTTTCAACTAACTATTTCTCATACCTAATATTATATCACACCATCAAAGCTATTTCAATACTCGAATTTGCACATAAGCACACACAGAGATGTGTAAAAATCTAAACATTACGACCATTTGTACAATTTTTTGAACTCTTTGCCTGTTGACAAAGGCACTAAATGGTGTTATAATAATATTCCACGGGAGGTGAGCAGTATGGCGATAGACAAAAAAGGCACAAAGCAGATTGCCGACAACCGAAAGGCACGTCACGATTATTTCGTGCTGGAGCAGATAGAGTGTGGTATCGAGCTTGTGGGAACAGAGGTCAAGTCTATAAGGAATGGCGGCGTCAATCTGAAAGACAGTTGGTGTTCTATCGAGGACGGAGAGATGTGGGTCAAGGGTATGCACATATCCCCTTATGAACACGGCAATATTTTCAACCGTGATCCACGCCGGGAGAGAAAGCTGCTGCTCCACAAACGTGAGATACTGAGGCTGTTCGGAAAGGTACAGCAGGAGGGTCTTACGCTTATCCCGATGTCGCTATATTTCAAAGGCAGCAGAGTCAAGCTTGCACTTGGGCTTTGCAAAGGTAAAAAGCTTTATGACAAGCGTGACGACATGGCAAAGAAAGCCGCACAGCGTGACATAGAGCGTGCCATGAAAGAGCGAAACTAACACGGGGGTGTAAAGGTTTCGACGGGGGTTTTGAAGCACGATAAGCGAGTAGAGGAGCGCACACTCTTTAAACGGCGTACGTTTTAAAATTAGACGACAACGATAATTTTGAATTAGCTGCTGCTTAAGTCAGCGCTCGTCTTGCCTTAGAGTACCACGGCTTTGGTAAAGGCGTCGATCAGTGGTGAACGTTACAAAGCGACGGCTGTAGCCTTGTGATGTATCACAGCCTACCAAACACACAGGCGTGTCTGTTTGCCTTTGTGCAAGGGAACGGGAGTTTTCCGCAATAACAGAATACACTCGTAGAAGTTCGTGGGGATAGGCTTTCGGACAGGAGTTCGATTCTCCTCACCTCCACCAGCAGGGGCGTGCCCCTGCACCCAATCCGCTTTACTTTATGTAGAGCGGTTTTTTATTGCCGCCCATCAATTTTATCTAAAACCCAACCATTGTTTCGCCGTGGCGGACATTTCCCGTCAAGGTTTTTTGTAAACACACAAAGTCACCGCTGTGATAATTTGTGTGTCACTTTTACAAATTCAGGGGCGTGCCCCTGCACCCAATCCGCTTTACTTTATGTAAGGCGGTTTTTTATTGCCGCTCATGGATCATTATTTATAAACCCAACTTTGTTATTTCACCATGGCAGACGCTGACATAATAAAAAAGAGTGCATTACCACCTCAGATAATGCACTCTTATATTTTACCCTATTTCTCCTCCAGCCCGCTGAGCGAAAGCCTGCTCTCCATTTTCTGAACAGTCTTGCTCTCCTGCTTTGCGATCTTTGCTTCAAACCAGAAGGTCGAGCCTTTGCCCTCCTCCGATTGAACGCCGTATGCAAAGCCGTGGGCTTTGAGTATCTCCTGACAAATGGAAAGTCCAAGTCCTGTGCCTACCACGTCACGCTTTACCTTTGCGTCACGGTAGTATCTGTCAAATATCTTAGGCAGAAGCTCCTTAGAAATGCCCTTTCCGTTGTCTGTTACTTCAATACGAACCACATCAGCCTTGTTTATCTGCTTGATACGAATGACCTTGTTGTCACCCGTGTAGTTTATAGCGTTGTTTATAAAGTTGTAAATGACCTGATCCAGCTTTGCAATATCCGCCGTTATCACTCTGTCCTCGTCTGGGATATACTTGATATCATAACCATTTTGCTCTATGAGTATCTGATATCGAGTCATGCAGTCATTGAGCTTGTCAACTATAGAGAAGTCCGTGAGTTTAAGCTCCGCATTGCCCGACTCCAGCTTTGAAAGCTCCAGTAGATTATTTACCAGACTTGAAAGCCTGTCAGCCTCGTCGATAATAACTTGGATATGCTCCTGCCTCTTCACAGGATTATCCCCCGACAAGTCCCTTATCATTTCCGCATAAGCCTTTACCATAGTGAGCGGTGTTCTCAGGTCGTGAGATATGTTCGCAATAAGGTCTTTCCTAAGCTCCGATACCTTTTGTATCTCGTCCTTGGCATTGTTAAGCACCGTGGAAAGCTCCTCTATCTCACAATAGCCATGGCCATTGAACTCCACCGTATAATCCCCTTCACCGAATTTCTTCGCCGTGTTCGTAATGTCAACGATAGGCTTTGAAAGTCGCTTTGAGATATACATAGTTACAATAAAAGCAAGCTCAAAAAGTATGATAGTGATATAAATGAGCTGTTCTCTTATAATGCTTACAGTGGAATCTATAGGCTCTATTGAGCTTTCAATAAAAAGATACGCCTGCTTATCCGAATCATCAGTGTAGATAGACGTGCAGTAAAATATCTCCTTGCTCTTGAAATTCTCATTCTGAGCAATTTTCGTGATATAGTTATCGTCCGACTGCTTTAGCTTAGATATCATCTTGAAAAGTCCGATGCCATAGCCCTTGTTTATGATCTTGTTAAGATGCGAATATGCTCCCATGTTGTTTTCCATCACAATAGGATTGCCCATTTCGTCCGTTATAACAATGCAAAGGCTGTTGTCAAAAGCCAGCGAGCGGTTCGTTACCTCCTGCTGGTCAGTGCCATATGCTTGGATTATCTGATTTGCAGCGTCTGTAATATCTCTTATCTTCGCCGACTGATAATATCTTTCCAAGAAAAAATACTGAAAAAGCCAAATAAGAATAAGAATAAAAGCCGTGAAAAAGATAAAATACATCCACACATATGACCGCAGACTTCTTTTCGCCTTTATCTCCGCCGTCTTATTGCTGACTTTTTCCTTGACGTCTGCAAGCTTACTGGATCTTTTCAAACTTATATCCCATTCCTCTCAGAGTAACAATAAGATTGCGGTATTTTCCAAGGCTGTTTCTCAGCATTTTTATGTGAGTGTCCACAGTTCTGTCATCACCGTAAAAATCAAAGCCCCATACCTCTTCAAGAAGCTTCTCTCTTGAAAGCGCAATGTTCATGTTCTTCACCAGATAGAAAAGCAGGTCATACTCTTTCGGAGTCATGGAAACCTTCTGCCCGTCTATCTTTACCTCACGGGCTGTAAAGTTTATCTCTAATCCCTCGTATTTTATAACGTCCTCAGTGCGCTGAGAAGCTGACGCACGGTTAAGCACCGCCCTTATCCTTGCCATAAGCTCCTTTGGCGAGAACGGTTTTACTACATAATCGTCAACGCCTATCTCAAAGCCGAAAAGCTTGTCATACTCCTCGCCCCTTGCGGAAAGCATTATAACAGGTATCTGCTTTATTTTTCTTATCTCCTTGCAAGCTGAATAGCCGTCAAGCTTCGGCATCATAACGTCCATTATGATGATATCGAAATCCTGATTTTTCACCATTTCCACAGCCTGCATACCGTCCTCAGCCTGAGCTACTTCATATCCCTCAAACTCGGCATACTCTTTGATTATCTCTCTTATTTTTATCTCATCGTCTACAACAAGAATTTTTGCCATAGTCATTCCCTCCTATTCAGGCAGCACCGCACAAGAACCGCCTATTGGCTTTGCACGCAATCCTTTTGTATTGCTGCCTTAATTCATATTCTTTGCTTATATAATAACCTATTATTGTGTAAAATTTGTGACGGTTTATAGAATATTCTAAGCCATACCGCACCAATTCACAAGAAAACTACTGCCCGCCAACCAAAATGGTATGACGGGCAGAGCTTATATAGGAATTTGTTATGGAAATGTCAGAAAATCAGCAATGTCCCATCATAATGAGAGCCATAAGACAAAAACCTGTTACGATACAACTCATTGCGCCCATGATGTTGTCAATTTTTTCTGCTGTAAGCTTTTTCATAGTGATTACCTCCTTGGGGTCTAAAATAAACTATTCTGTTCTCAGTGCGATAACAGGGTCTTTCTTTGCCGCCACTCTTGACGGGAACAGACCTGCGATAAGCGTCAGGCAAACGCTTATTGCAATGAGTATAACTGCTGCACTGACAGGTATTGAAGCTCTTATCGGCACGTCTGTAAGATGTGCGATTATCATGTTTATCGGTATTGTGAGCAGATAGGAGATAATTATTCCCAATGCACCTGCCACAAATCCCACGATAACTGTTTCGGCATTGAACACTCTTGATATATCCCTCTTTGATGCACCTATACTTCTCAGAATACCTATCTCCTTTGTTCTTTCCAAAACTGAGATGTAGGTTATAATGCCTATCATGATAGATGATACGACAAGTGAAATTGCAACAAACGCAATAAGAACATAGCTGATAGCGTTTATTATAGACGTGATAGAACTCATCATAAGACCCACATAGTCAGTGTATTCTATCTTGTCCTCTTCGCCAACACTGTCGTTGTAATCGTCGATAATATCTATTATCTTTTCCTTTGAAGCAAAGTCCACAGGATAGATATTTATGCTGTCAGGGTCTTCAACAACTGAATAGCCAAGAGTTTTCATGTTGTTGTCATAGTTTGAAGTGGAATATTTTCCGCTGTTTGCAAGCTGATCCGCATTTGTGTCGGACTGTTCTTTGAGCATTTGCTTCATAAGCTCCATTTGCTCGTCAGAAAGTGAAGCTATATACTTCTTCTGAGTTTCGGTAAGCGATGACATATCACCGCCCTGAATTGCTGACATATCCATTGAACCCATGGCATTCATGCCCATATCTGCAAGCTCGCCTGTATCGGAAGCACCGCTCTGCTCCATAAGAGCCTTATACTGCTCCTCGGTCATTCCCTCAGGGATCTCCATAGAGCTGTCGCCTGCCACCAAACCAGCCTTCTTATCTGTGTCGGAGCTGTCTGCTGTTTTGTCAGCCTTGCTTTCTGTATCGGCTGTGCTGTCGGAAACGGTTTCTGAACTGCTGTCTGTATCTGCCGCATTCTCGTCCGTTTTGAACTTAAGCCCTGTGAAAACATCTATGTCAGGGTTTGCTATCTGCTCTTTTACTATCTCGCTGTTATCTACTTCGTCGATAAGATATGTCATAAGGTCATGACGATATCCTATCGCACCGCTTATGGAAGCAGAGGAAGCGTCCTCGTCAGGTCGCAGGATACCGACTACACTTATTTCTGTGCCGTTTGCAACAGCCTTTTTCATGTAGCTCTCATCGCCTGTCATATCTTCCCACACACCGTCTTTTTTCTTATAGAAATCAGGTGTAGGAACGACCTTGAATTTCAGGTCAAGAAGCTCATCATAGGTGTAAACGTGCTGTTCGCTGTCAACGGATATATCCTCTCCTGCCATGGCACGTCTTACTATGCCGTTAAGTGAGCTTGGGTCGAGAAGTCCGAGAGAATAAAGCACATAGTCGTTTATCTCGTTGTTCTTATCAACTACAAGCACAACTTCGTTATACTTTTCAGGCAAACGTCCTGCGATAACGTCATACTGCTTGTCGATAAGCTCCTCATTATCTATCATTTCGCTCCATACGTCAGTACCCATGCCCATCATGCCACCCATTGAGCCACTCATGGACATTGCTTCCATCTGAGTTGAGGACATATATCCCATATCTTCAAGAAGCGTTGACGGATTGACCTGCATTACACCGCTGTCGCTCTCCGTGAAAACGTTAAGTGTAGTGGCGTATGTGTACTGAACGTCGCTTGTAAGGTCTTTCAGGTCGCTGTTATCGTCAAGATATTTCTTGAACTTCTCCAGATTGTTGACCTTTGTTTCTTCCATGAGAGTGTTTATCATCTCGCCCATGGCATTCTGAGAATAGACCTTGTCTTTATCGTGGTTGGCTGAATCCTCATGGTTTTTCGCCATGGTGTTCATTATCTCGCCTATACTTGCGGTGGTCTTTGTTATCTGAAGCGGATAGCTTGAAAGGGTATCAGACTGCACCTGATCTATATAAAGCTGAACGCCGTTTGAAATAGAAAGAATAAGTGCGATACCGATTATACCAATAGAGCCTGCAAAAGAGGTAAGAAGCGTTCTTGCCTTTTTTGTCATAAGATTGTTTCGGCTCAAAGACAGCGCAGTGAGGAAGCTCATGGAAGTTTTAAGCTTTTTGCGCTCTTTCTTCGCCGCCTTTTTTTCAGCCTTAGTAGGCTCTTTTTCAGGCTTTTTGATAGGCTCAACAACATTCTTGTCAAGAGGGTCGGAATCATCTATGACCTTTCCGTCAAGAAGTTTTATTATTCTTGAAGAATATTTCATTGCAAGCTCAGGATTGTGAGTTACCATTATAATAAGCTTGTCCTTTGAAATGCTCTTCAAAAGCTCCATTATCTGCACGCTTGTTTCAGTATCAAGCGCACCTGTAGGCTCGTCTGCAAGCAGAATGTCAGGTTCATTCACAAGCGCTCTTGCAATGGCAACTCTCTGCATCTGACCGCCTGACATCTGATTAGGCTTTTTGTGGAGCTGGTCGCCAAGACCCACCTGCTCGAGAGCCTTGACGGCTCTTTCACGTCTTTCTGACTTTGAAACACCTGAGAGGGTCAAAGCAAGCTCAACGTTTGAAAGCACTGTCTGGTGGGGTATAAGGTTATAGCTCTGGAACACGAAGCCTATGGAATGGTTTCTGTAGGAATCCCAGTCGCAATCCTTGAAATCCTTGGTAGATTTGCCGTTAATGTTAAGGTCACCGCTGGTATATCTGTCAAGACCGCCGATAATGTTCAAAAGAGTGGTTTTACCGCAGCCTGACGGGCCGAGGATAGAAACGAACTCATTCTCACGAAAATCAATGCTAACGCCTTTAAGGGCAGAAACAGTGGAATCACCAACGACATAATCTTTTTTTATGTCCTTTAAACTAAGCATATATTTTCTCCTATTTTTGTTATTGTAAAGATATTATAATAGGGTTTTATAAACTCAGTTTAAACATAACACAGTTTTGGATAAAAAAATTGTCGGAGGGGAGATTTAAGTGAGGAGTGAGGAGTGAGGAATTAGGAATTAGGAATTAGGAATGAGCAAAGCTGCCCCCAAGCACCGAGCGAAGCGAGAGATAAAGCGCACGCTCAAGCCCGGCGCTAGAGGGCTTGTGGGGTCTAGGGGCAAAGCCCCTAGCGGAGTATGAGGCAGAGCCTCATTCGGCGATAGCCGACTAGGTGCAGATTGTAGTATTAAAAGCATATAGAAATAAGATATCAGACAAAAGAAATATCGGAGTAACACAATCTGCACCGCTATTCTATCCCAAAGCAAAACGTATATCCGCAAAGAGCGGAGCGATTTTGCGGCGGCAGAAACTTGCCCGAATACCTGTAGGGGAGCAGCGCAATTTCTGCTTTGCAGAAATACGACGTCCCGTTTCGAGGAGTTGCGGGGGGGTGAATTTGTACAAACCATGTAGGCGAATAAAGGCGGGCGAACGCTGTTCGCCCCTACCGCTTGAAACAACGTGCCGAACTTTGTATGGTTATCGCAGGATTGAGCAGGCAAACAGGTGCGGGCTGTCGAGGGCGCCAGCCCCTACATGGTTAAAAAAATGACAAATTGCGTATAACGCAAATAAAAAATGCGAAACGAAAACCGTTCCGCATTGGTATCATATCAAATTATTTTTCCACCGCATATCACCATGTCAGGTGATACCATTACATCAAGGGGGTCGCCGCTGAATAGGGTGAGGTCTGCGTCAAGCCCTGCCTTTACAGAGCCTACCCGGTCGGATATGCCTGCTATCTCTGCCGCTGTACAGGTGATAGCTTCAATGCCCTTTTCATAGTCAAGACCGTTTTTTACTGCAATAGCCGCTGACAAGGGCAGATATTCTATCGGCACTTCTGCATGGTCGGTGCAGATAGCTACCTTTATGCCGTGAGAAGAAAGTATGCCTGCGTTTGCCGGGGTAAGATTTGCCATTTCAGGCTTGCACCTGTCGCATATTACAGGACCTATCACACAGCTTGCTTCTTCCTCTGCAAGCTCGTCAGCTATGATATGACCGTCAGTGCAGTGTATAAGCACATAGTCAAGCTCAAATTCTTTCGCTATCCTTATGGCGGTGAAAATATCGTCCGCCCTGTGACAGTGAAAATGCGCCTTGACTTCGCCTCTGAGAACAGGGAGCAGAGCCTCCGACTTCATGTCAAACTCCGGCATATCCTCCTCGCTTCCCATTGCACGCTCGACCGCTTCACCGTATTTCTGCGCCTTTATAAGTGCTTCTCTTATTATGCCTGCCACTGCCATTCGGGTGTAGGGGGCGTCCTCTTTGTCAGAATAGGTGAGTTTAGGGTTTTCACCCATTGAGAATTTCATTCCAACTGTGCCTACAAGCATTTTATCTATTCGCTTGCCATAGGTTTTTACTGCCGCAATACTGCCTGCAACAGGGTTTGCTGAGCCTGGGGATACAAGACAGCATGTTACGCCTGCTTTTCTTGCAAGCTCAAAGGAATAGTCGATGGGGTTTATGCCGTCAACAATGCGGATATGTGCTGTGCATGGTTCAGATTCCTCGTTGAAATCCTCGCCCTCCATGCCTACGCCGCTTGTGGATAGTCCAAGATGTGTGTGAATGTCGATAAAACCAGGGTAAACTGTTCTGCCGTTGCCGTCTATGTCCTCGGCTGTGACAGCTTCGGGAGAGCCACTTTCTACAGCGGAAATAATGCCGTCTGTTATCTCCACCCAGCCGTTTTCGATAACACGTCTGTCGCTGTCCATGGTCTTTATTTTAACGTTGTAAATTTTCATATGCAGTTTTCACCATTCTTATTTGCCTGTTGAGCCAAAGCCGCCTGCGCCACGCTCTGTATCGGAAAGCTCTGTTACTTCCTCTGCTTCGGGAGTGAAAACAGGGGTTATCACAAGCTGTGCGATCCTGTCGCCACTGTTTATGGTGTAGTCCTTGTCTGAACTGTTGTGGAGAGCGCAGATTATCTCGCCTCTGTAGTCCCAATCAACAACGCCAACGCAGTTTGCAGGGGCAATGCCGAACTTTGATGCAAGTGAGCTTCTTGCATAGATAAGAAGAACGCAGTTTTTCTCACCCTGAACCTCGGCTGATATGCCTGTGTGTATTTTCTCGGTCTGACCTGCTTTTATGGTAACAGGTGCGTCTGTGCAGGCACAAAGGTCATAGCCTGCGCTAAATTCTGTTTGTCTTGCAGGGATAACTGCATTTTCCTTAAGCTTTTTTATAAGTAATCTCATTTTATAAAACTCCTCTGTAGTATAGGCCATTGGTGGCGTTTTCGGGTTTTGCACCCCTTTCGCCACTGTAGGCTTTTATTATTTCGTTTATCCTGTGGGCATTCTCCTCATAGAAGTGAAGCTCCATATAGTCGGCATTGTCAAAATCCGTCAGCTTGTCTGCAAGGTACAAAATATCGGAATTTAGTATCTCTGCGCAATCTCTGCCCTTTGGACATCTCACCGGAAACTCCCTGCCTGTGCGGTCAAAAAGCTTGCCCTTGCAGTTTTTACAGCCCATATCGTTTCTTATAGGACAGTTTGCTGTGAGCATAAGGGGAAGTCTGCCGTATGCCACAAAGCCTATCTCAATGGGCTTCTTTAGCTTTTCTATCTGCGACGCTTTAAGCTCAAAGGACACTGTGCAGTCTTTTGCACCAAGTTTTTTTACCTCGTCCAATGCGGCTGAGTTGCAGAGATTGAATGAATAGCCTGCATGAAGCTCAAAGCCAAGGTCATTCGCAATAAGGCAGTGACCGATATTCATGGCGAGCATTTTTGTTACGCCTGCTTCTTTTGCGGCTGAAAGCTTTTCACATAGGGCTTTCTCGTCGAATGTGAAGCGTGGCATTATTATCATAAGCTTGCTTTTGTCTGACACGATCTTTACCGCTTCTGACGCTATCTCTATTGGCACGCCCACAAGCTCTGTTTTGTCAAGGTCAACACCCTCAAGCTGAGAGAGTTTTGAGAGCATTATGCGGATCTTTTTGTGTTCATAGGCTTTTGGCAGGGTAGGAAGATCGGTAAGTGATTTGTCGGTAAAATCGGCGGTATGGGTGAAAAAGTCTATACGCTTCTGGTCAAGCTTTTCTACCGCCTGCCGTCTTAGGTCATTAAGTGCGGAAGCTGGATAGGCAAGGTCTTTGCCTATGGCGGCTTCAAGTCCTCCGAACTCATATATGGTGTCACCAAGCTTTGAGAGCTGTTTTTTTACATAGTCGCTGTCGCAGGCCTTTTTCAAGGCTTTTTGTGGTATATCGCCGTAGACGGTCACGGCGTTTCCCTCGCTGTCACGGAGAGAAAGCTCCACCGGAGAATTTTCCTGAAGCTTTATGGTGAAAAAGGCTTTTGTGCGCTTTTCACATCTGCGGTAAAGCTCATGAAGTTCGGGAAGAATTTTGGCGGTGGCGGAAACGTCCTCTTTCTGCCTTGTGCCGAACATTTCTCTGCCTAATCTGCCATTGTAATAGCCGTCTGTAAAGCCCCCGCGGGAAAAGACCGCTTCAAGGGCTTTCAGGTCATAAGGCTTGTTTTCGAGAGAATTTTTACAGCAGTTCACTGCCGCCGCAACATATTCGGGGCGCTTCATTCTGCCCTCTATTTTAAGAGAGGAAACTCCGTCCTTTTCGAGCCTTTGGAGCTTATCAACATAGGACATATCTTTCAGAGAGAGGGCGTAACGCTCCTGCCCCTTTGTTATCTTATCCCCTTGTGCGGGAAGTCTGCAAGCCTGAGCACAAAGTCCCCTGTTGGCACTTCTCGAACCTATCAACGCACTCATATAGCACTGACCTGACACGGACATACAAAGTGCGCCATGGACAAAGACCTCTGTTTCGATGCCAAGGGCGGTGAGGTCTTTTATGGTATGCTCGGGAAGCTCTCTTGACAGGACAGCTCTTGAAAAACCGAGGTTTTTAGCCATTTTCACACCGCTTTCGCTGTGGATGGTCATTTGGGTGGAGGCGTGATATTCAAGGTCGGGGCAGCATTCACGGCATATTTTCACAAGGGTCAGGTCTTGGGTGATAAGTCCGTCAACGCCAATTTCTGCGGCAAATTTGACGGCTTTTTTGCACTCTTCGAGCTGTTCGTCAAAGACAACAGTGTTTATCGCCTGATAGACCTTTACACCTCGCAGGTGACAGAGCCTTACGGCTTCTTTTAGCTGTTCATCTGTGAAATTGACGGCATTTTGTCTGGCGGAGAATTTCTCTCCCCCGAGATAAACTGCGTCACAGCCGCTTCTAAGGGCGGCTTCGAGAGTTTCAAAAGAACCGCAGGGGGCAAGTATCTCAGCTTTGTGAGCCATTAATGGCTTCCTCCCTCGGGTCTGTAATTTACTGTGCCGACAAAATTGCCGTTGTTAGGCTGATTAGGGTGGACAGGTCTTTCAATAGCGTTCTTTATCTCCTGCGAAAGAAGCTCGTTTGCGTTTATAACTTCGTCCTCAGGCTCTCTTTTTACAACTGTGCGTGCTTCGAGCTGTTCTTCAAGGTCATGGACTTTTGCCTGAAGCTCTCTTATTTCTTTCTGAGCTTCGTCAGCCTGACTTCTTGCTCTGCCTGCGTCGTCAACATAGTCCTTTATCTGGGTGCGGATATTTTCGATATTCTGATTTGCCTTGCTAAGCTCGTCAAGACAATCAAGTGCTGTCAGCACTGCGGCGTCCTGAACGGAAAGGCTCGGGATAGCTTTCATCATGCCTTTTATCTTTGAATTTATCACCAACGCAAGTTTATTGGTATACTCCTGCGACTCTTCGGAAAGCAGATTGTATGTACGGTTATAAATATTTACTTTAAGCTTGTTTTTCATAGCTTTTGACCTCCCTTTATTTTCTTTGCTGTGAACTTGTATACTTAATTGTATTATACACTACTTTTTGAGAAAAATAAAGAGGGTAAAAAGAAGTTTTTTTGTAAATACGCCCTTTGCGGTGGTTTTTGCTTGACATTTTTACAAATATGATATATAATTAATCATAGATTTTCTATAGGATTTATGAAAGGATCTGACGCTGATGAAAATATCTACAAAGGGAAGATATGCACTGAGGCTCATGCTTGACCTTGCTTTACATGAGCAGAGCGGATATGTGCCTATCAAAGCGATCGCTGAAAGACAAGACATCAGCGACAAGTATCTTGAACAGATAATATCCATTCTTGCAAGAGCGGGCTTTGTAAAGAGCGTTCGTGGTGCAGGTGGCGGATACAAGCTGGCAAAAACGCCTGCGGAATACACTGTGGGAATGATACTTCGGCTCACAGAGGGAAGTCTTGCTCCTGTGGCTTGTCTGGAGGGGGAAGAAAATACCTGTCCACGTCAGGATAGCTGTGCAACGCTGACGGTATGGAAAAAGCTTTACGGTGCTATTAATGGTGTTGTTGACGGCATTACCTTGCAGGACCTTGTAAATCAGGAAAATGCAAGGATAGATGATTACGTTATCTAGGTATTAGGGCTTGTGATTTCTCGGTAACATTTAAGGGAAAAGAAGTATCGGGACGTCGGGGGCGCCGTCCCCTACAATTTGATGATTTATGTTTTGCAAAGTGGAGTGGTCTTGCCTATGACCGCTCTTTTTTTTACGCCTTTTTATCTTCTACCGATAGCACAAAAGAAAGCCTATATGACAGCTTGGTTTTGTGCATAATTGATTTTGTCATGTTATTGTAAAATTATTGTGGGATATGGTATTGCTTTGATGCACAAATGTGATGTTCGGATAGGACTTTTGGATTGTGCAAAAGATACAATCTGCGGTGGAAAAAGTGCGAAACTGAGGCATTTGCAAATCATAGTCTGGAGGTATAAAATAAGGATAGAAATTAAATTGGAGTGATAATAATGAGTACAACAGTTCAGGTAAAAAATTCAACAAAGCATATTCAGCTTATATGCGTGACAGGTCTTTTTGCGGCTATGATATATGTTCTTACGGCATGGCTGCACATTCCTACGGGTGCAGGCTACACACACGCAGGTGACGGACTTATTTATCTTGCGGCTTCAATGCTTCCTACACCTTATGCAATGGCGGCAGGCGCTATCGGAGCAGGTCTTGCAGACGGACTTTCGGGATTTGTGGTATGGCTTCCGGGAACTATCGTTATAAAGGCGATAACTGCTTTTTGCTTTTCAAGAAAGACAGAGAAAATAATCTGCGTGAGAAATCTTCTCGGCATTATCCCTGCACTTGTTATATGCGTGGTATGCTACAGTCTTTATGAGGGAATTTTTATGGCAGGCGGTTTCTCAAAGAGCGCAATAATTTCGGCTTTCGGTCAGACTCCTGCTTACTGCATACAGGTGCTTGCAAGCTCGATACTCTATATAGTGCTTGGTCTTGGTTTTGACAAGGCTGGGCTTAAAAAGAAGTTTTCACATTTGTTTGGATAATTTATTGGCATAAAAGCGTGATAAGCAAAGTGGACGACATCAGGTCGTCCCTACGCATTTTGGTAAAAGAAAAAGGGACGGAAGTCAAATTCCGTCCCTTTAACGTTATTTTTATGGAGAATGAAGTTACAAGCTATATCTTTGAATAGCCGAAGCTGTTTACCAAAGCGTCGACCTTCTGTCCTGATTTGCACATTGGACATTCTGATGATGTATATGTCATGTAATCAGGCAGATCCTTTTCTGTGAAAAGGGCGTGGATAGCAGTGCCGTTGTTCTCTTTGATAGCGGAGAATATGGAAGCTATTCCTACAAGGTTGCCGTTATAGTATTTCAGACAGTCCATTGCTCTGTTTATGCTCTTTCCAGTTGAAACGGAAGCGATAAGCAGAAGCACCTGCTTGCCCCATATCTTCTTCTGAGTGTTATCTCTGAATATCATCTGATTTACAGCGTTTAGCTCAGGTGTTACTACATTTACGTCTGCACCGCTGTTTATGCCGCTTTCGCCAAGGCTTTCAGCGAGAAAGGCACCGATGATCTCTGTGCCTTCAAGGCATATGATAGTGTCGATATGTGTTGAAACATAGGTGGCTGCCAATGCCTTTGCGGCTTCCTTTGCCATTTTATAACCAGTTTTAAGAGATGTTATATCTACATAATAATTGATATGCGAGTGGTTAGTTGCATAGTGACCTGGTATAACGCCTATCTGTATCTTGCTGTTGCCTGCTGCCTGTATAATTTGCATACGTTCTTCCAAAATAAAGACCTCCTTACAAGTAAAGTGTGAACAGTATGTTGCTATTCGTTATTATATCACATATGAACAAGATTTTCAATGCTATTTTTGATGAATTTTGCTATATATTTTTGTGACAATACACAATTAATAAACTGATAAATCAAAATTTACAGCGATTTATTTGTAATTCGTGAGGTGTTGTGTATATTGTTGTGTAAACTAATGTATGATTTGTACAAAATTCTGCTTGTAATTTTATTGGAAAATGTGTATAATTGAATGAGGAAAACTTTAAGCAGCTCTGTGATAAAGCTTTGCTGTTGATAAATGGCGTATCGGAGGAGGTCTTTTTATATGAGGACGAGAAAGCTTTTGTCGGGGCTTGGGGCGACTGTGATGTCGCTTATGATGATAATACCGTGGGCGGTGTATGCGGACAGCCCTCAGACGGAGGACAGCTCCATTGTGACGGAAAGCTCTGCGGCGGAGGCTATGGCGGAGCAGGGGGTCATCAAGGCACAGAAAAACTCCACCCAGAACACTGAGACCGATTGGGTGCTTTTCGGCTGTATCGGTGGCGGTGCGGTGGTAGTGCTTATAATGATAGGGCTTATGGCTAAGAAAAAATAATACATATCAGGGCGGCGTGGGCTGCCCTTTTTTGTTGGGGTGATTTGTTACGATATGTTTTGGTGAATGCTGTTTGCACCGAGAGTGTTGAAAAACATCGGGTGCCACTGCGGGATAGTACGAGAGAGATTTTTTTTGTTTGCAACTTTATTTGTTATTGCACGTCTTTATAGATGAGGGGAATTCTTATGAGTTTCTTAAAACAACGTCTTTTTTTATTGACTTGTATTCTTTTTATGGTATAATGTATACATAAAAACAGATAAGAACAAAAGACAACAGGACAGCAAGATAACAAAGAATAATACGCTCATGCTATACCCTTATGGGAAAGGTGGGGCTGTATTATCCGTCTGGCTGCTGTCAGGCGGATTTTTTTATGCTGTTTTGGAAAAAATCACAAACGGAGGTATTGCAATGACCACGAAAAAAAGGATATGCACTGTTATAATAGTGCTTGTTATCGTCTGCACAGTGTGTGTGGGAGGCTTTTTCGTATGGAAAAAGACCGGCAAGGGAGGCTCAAAAAGCTCACAGAAGGTATATGTGCAGAAGGTATCGTCACTTAACACTGCGTCGGACTTCAAGCTTTCTAATCGCTCGTTCTTGGGCGTTGTTGAGGCACAGGAGTCTGTGGACGTAAAGTATGACAGCTCAAAGACGGTGGCCGAGATACTTGTTAAGAACGGTGACTCTGTTAAAAAGGGCGACAAGCTTCTTACATATGACGTTGAGGCTATAAATCTTCAGCTTGAGCAGGCTAAGCTCGAGGTGGAGAGGCTCCAGAACGAGATAGCTTCAAATAAGAGCCAGATAGCTGAGCTTGAAAAGGAAAAGAAAAACGCCGATCAGGACGCTGCTGTGTCATACACGACCCAGATCCTTTCTTTGCAGAGCGACAATGCCAAGAACGAATATGATATAAAGGCTAAAAACGTTGAGATCAAAAAGCTGGAGGCTTCCACAAAGAACGCATATGTCACCGCTTCTATCGACGGAACTGTAAAGAACGTCAAGACGGTGGACAAGCTTCAGCAGGACGGCGGCGACGTTATAATGCAGATAACAGAAGAGGGCGACTACAGAATAAAGGGCAGATTCAACGAGCAGAACAGCAAAGATATCATGCAGGGAGCTTCTGTTATCGTAAAGTCAAGGCTTGATGATTCCACTTGGAAGGGCGAGATAACTTCTGTTGACACAAGTCCGCAGAAAAATTCTGGTGATGATATATACAGCTTCGGTTCAAGCGATGAGATGAGCCAGTCTTCAAACTACGCTTTCTATGTTAAGCCTGAGAACTTTGACGGTCTTATGCTCGGTCAGCACGTTCTTATCGAGATAGATAACGGTCAGGATACTTCTATAAACAAGACGGGCATATGGCTCTATTCCGACTTTATCTGCAAGGACGGCAAGAAGAACTACGTTTGGGCTAAGGACAAGGACGGAAAGATAGAAAAGAGATATGTTGAGATAGGTCAGAAGGACGAGGATAACGGTGACTGCGAGATAAAGTCAGGTCTTGAAAAGGGCGATTATATCGCATACCCTGACAAGTCTATCGAGGAGGGCATGACGGCTACCACAAATGAGGCTGACGTGTCTGTTCCACCTAATGACCTTGGCACGGACGACAACAGTGACGGTGATACCGAGGGCGGTGACGAGGACATCGCTTTTGACGGAAGTGATGAGGACGGCATGGCTATAGACGAGGATATGCTTGCAAGCATGACGGACGAGGAGATAGAAGAATACTTCAACAAGCTTTACGGTGAAGAGGAAAATGCAGAAAATGCAGACGGTGAGAATGCCGACGCTGCTGATGCTGACACAGCTTTCGCTGAATAAGGAGGGCTTGCAATGGTATTTGAATTGAAAAATATCTACAAGGATTATTTGCAGGGCAAGGAAGCTGTGCCTGTGCTTAAGGATATTTCCCTTGATGTCTCAGAGGGGGAATATGTGGCGATAATGGGTCCGTCAGGTTCGGGAAAGTCTACGCTCATGAACATTATAGGCTGTCTTGACAAGCAGACAAAGGGAAGCTTTGTTTTTGACGGCTGTGACATTATGCAGGCAAAGGATAGGAAGCTTTCGGAGATAAGAAACAAGAAGATAGGTTTTGTATTTCAGAACTTTAATCTGCTCCCAAGACAATCAGCACTTGAAAATGTGGAGCTTCCGCTGCTTTATGCGGGGGTAGGCAAAAGAGAAAGACGTCAGAGAGCAAAGGCGGCTCTTGAAAAGGTGGGGCTTGCACAGAGAATGATGTTCAAGCCTACTCAGCTTTCAGGCGGTCAGAAGCAGAGGGTGGCTATTGCAAGGGCGATAGTCAACAATCCAAAGCTTCTTCTTGCAGACGAACCCACAGGCGCTCTTGACACAAAGTCGGGCGATCAGGTAATGGAGCTTTTCAAGGAACTTAATGATGACGGTGTTACTATCGTTATGATAACACACGAGCCTGACATTGCAAGATGTGCAAAGAGGATAATGTATATCCGTGACGGCGAGCTTCATGGAGAAAAGGCAGGTGAGCAGGAATGAAAAAGGTAATAATAACACTCCTGTGCATAGCTATCCTCGGCGGAGGCGGATATGCGGGAGCAATGAAATATAAGAAAAATCAGGACAAGAAAACTGTTGTGGCGGTAGTTCCTGTTGACCTTATGGCGGAAACTGCGGATAGTTACGAGTGGGACAGCTCAACGAACATGGACGGGCAGATAGTTTCTGCCAACGCTCAGAGAATTACTCTTGATAACGAGAAACTTGTTAAAAAGGTGTTTGTGAAAAAGGGCGACACTGTGAAAAAGGGCGACACTATACTTGAATATGACATGACGGTGGTGGAGCTGGAGCTTTCACAGAAAGAAAATCAGGTAAAGGTCTGCGAGCAGAACATCAAAATGGCTGAAAAGGAGCTCGCTAAATACAAGCTTTTAAAGCCTTCTGAGGACGCACCGCAAGAGCCTGACGATCCAGAGCCTGAGCCAGACCCAGAGCCGGAACCAGACCCAGAGCCAACTCCAGATCCTGAGCCAACTCCTGAGCCTGTGGAAACTGTGGACGTTGTAAAGGCTGTTTTCCAGACGAAAAATGCAGGCACAAAGGACGATCCTTACATTATAAACTGCAACAGGAACACAAAGGTATCCAGAGCATTTCTTGATAGGATAAAGACAACGGGGGCTTATGCGGAACTTTGCGTTTATGATGATAACTCAAACTTTATATACAAGTGGATAGTCAACCATGAAACAATTGGAAAAAAGGCTCTTGCAGACTGGGCAGTTTCACAGGGTATAACTGAGGACAAGGAAAGCGGTACGCTTTCTCTTGACACTTCTGTGGAGCAGTTCGGCAAGTTCTCTATCGTTGTGCCTGCAGGCTCAGACAGCAGTGATGACAGTGCTGACGACAGCGATGATACTGATGATACCGACAATGGCGGTGATGCGGATATACCTGATAACGGTGATTATGATGATAATGACGCTGGCATAGATGTCACTCCTGCTGACCCGTCACAGACGGACGATGCAAATTCAGGCTCTGAGGACTATATGCACAGCCGTGCAGAGATAAAGAAAATGATATCAGAAAAAGAGGACGAGATAAAGAGCTTAAAGCTTAACCTTAAGTCTGCAAAGCTTGACTACAATGACGCTTTGAAGAAAAAGACAGACGGCAAGGTAGTGGCTAATATCGACGGAGTCGTTAAAAAGATAGGCACTGTAGGCGACGCTGCCGCAGAGGGTGATAATTCGGACGATGGTGACGACAAAGACGATAAGGACATTATGGACAGCACGGACTACAGTGGTGACAGCTCTGATGATGACGTTTTCGCAATAATCGAGGGCGAGGGCGGAGTTTCCGTTACTTTTAGTGTGGGCGAGCTTAATCTTGACAGAGCGGCTGTGGGAAACACTGTTATGGTGAACTCATACAACACGGGAATGAGCATTGACGCTGAGATAACAAAGATAAGCAGCGAGCCTACGTCATACTCGTCAAACAACTGGGGTGACAATCCTAACAGCTCCACCTACACTATAGAAGCTAGGCTCAGCGACAGCACGGATTTCAACGTGGGCGACTGGGTAGGCGTTTCATTTGTGAATGACACCACGACCAGTGACAGCGTTTATCTGCCTATACATTATGTAAGGCAGGAAAACGGAAACTACTATATAATGAAAGCCGACAAGGACGGCAGACTTGTGAAAAGCTACATAAAAACAGGCAAGATAATGTATGGCACTAATATCGAGGTCAAGGGCGGACTTTCTATGAAAGATAAGATATGCTTCCCATACGGCAAGGACGTCAAAGAGGGCGTAAGGACAAAGGAGACCGACAAAGTCCTTTATCCTGAGTATTAAAAAGGGGGCGGATAATATGATAGAAAATATCAGACTTTCATTTAAGGGAATACTTTCACATAAGATACGCTCGTTTCTTACTATGCTTGGTATCATCATCGGTATTGCGGCTATCATTGCTATAGTTTCCACTATCAAGGGTACAAATGAGCAGATAAAGAACAATCTTATCGGCGCAGGAAACAACACTGTGAAGATCCAGCTTTCAAATGGCGACACTGTTTGCGACTTTTCTTATGAAGCGCCACCGTCTAATGTGGCAATGTTCACATCGGACACTAAAAAACGTATCAACGAGCTTAAAGAGGTGGAGTCAAGCACTTTTTACCGCACAAGAAACAATCCTGACAATCTGTTTTATCTTAACAACAAAATGGATTCGTCAACTATATACGGAGTAGACAAGGATTATTTTGACACTGTTGGATACGAGATAGTTGAGGGAAAGGGCTTTGCGGAGAGAAACTTTACCAAATTTGACAAGGTGGCAGTGGTAGACAAGACGCTTGCAGAGGGTCTTTTCCAGGGTGAAAGCCCTGTGGGAAAGGTAATAGATATAAGTGGTGAGCCGTTCACTGTAATAGGCGTGGCTGTGAAAAATTCAAACTTTGAGCCTGTTATAAGCTCAGTGGAGGACTACTACACATACAATCAGACATCAAGCGGACTTGTCTTTATCCCCACAAACGATTGGGGGATAGTTTTCCGCTATGACGAGCCAGAAAACTGTATCGTAAAGGCTGTGGACACGGACTCGATGACGAATGCGGGCAAAAAGTCGGCGGATATTCTTAACGAGAACGTTTCGGCTGTAAAGGGTGAAAGCAAGGAAACCAGCGCTTCTGTGGAATACAAGAGCGATAGCCTGCTGGAGCAGGCGAAGTCATTGCAGGATCTGAGTTCATCGACTAATAAGATGCTTATATGGATAGCTAGCATTTCACTGCTGGTAGGCGGTATAGGCGTAATGAACATTATGCTGGTGTCGGTAACAGAGAGAACGAGAGAGATAGGACTGAAAAAAGCACTGGGAGCAAGGAAAAAGAGAATTCTTGCACAGTTTTTGACTGAAGCGGCAGTGCTTACGAGCATAGGCGGAATAATCGGTGTGCTGACAGGTATAGGGCTTTCGCAGGTAATAGCGAAGGTAGCGGAAGTGCCTGTGGCGATATCCTCGGCGTCAATAGTAGTGTCGGTGGTATTTTCAATGGTAGTTGGAATAGTATTTGGACTTATTCCGTCCATAAAGGCGGCGAAGCTCAATCCTATCGACGCTTTGAGATATGAATAATAAGCTATAATAAAGCGGTGTCGGAGTGTAAAGCTCTGACCCGCTTTTGTTTGCCTACACAGCTTTATGATAAATCAAACCTTAACGCTTCGATGTCGGGACGTCGGGGGCGCCGTCCCCGACATTTGGGTGCAGTGTTTATACAATGTAATAATCAGTAGGATCATGAAAAAATGAAACGGGCGAACACTGTTCGCCCCTACAGTTGGTCTGTGCGGAAAACAAAAAAGCAGGCGGAGATCAATTCTCCGTCTGCTTGCGTTTGTGTAGATCAGAAAAGCGACTTCACCGCTTCACATATCTTCTCTGCTATATATGGATTGTTCATGGTGTAAAGGTGTATGCCGTCTACATCATTGGCGATGAGATCTACTATCTGCGATACCGCATAGGCTATGCCTGCATCTCTCATTGCTATTGGGTCGTTCTCGTATTTGTCCATTATCTTTAGAAACTTCTTCGGCAGGGTCGCATGACAAAGAGTTGTCATTCTAAGTATCTGCTTTTTGTTGGTCACAGGCATTATTCCTGCTTCGATAGGCACGTTTATTCCTGCTATGGCTGTTTTTTCTCTGAAATCGTAAAATGTGCTGTTGTCAAAGAAAAGCTGGGTGATAAGCTGTGAACAGCCTGAGTCTACTTTATCCTTCAGGTGCTTTATATCATTTACTATGCTGTCGCACTCCGGGTGACATTCAGGATAGCATGCGCCTATTACGTTCATGTCGCTGTGTTCTTTTATGAAAGATACAAGGTCGGAAGCGTAGTGAAAATCACCTGCCGGCTCAAAATCAGGGTTTCTGTCACCTCTCAAAGCAAGTATGTTCTCAATATTCGCAGACTTCATCTCTTCAAGCTGCTCTAATACTCGTTTCTTTGTCTGATAAAGGCATGGAAGATGTGCCACTGACTCTATCTTGTGGTGATTTTTTATAGCCGAGCATATGTCGATAGTTGCATTGTTCGTGCTTCCGCCTGCTCCGTATGTTACGCTGATAAAATCAGGATTAAGTGGCTGGAGCTGTGATATGGTGCTGTATATGCTCTCAACAGGCGTTGAACTCTTTGGTGGGAATACCTCAAAGGATAATGTTGTCTTTTTCTTGAAAAGCTCGCAGGTCTTCATTTATTTTCCTCTTTTCTGTTATCTATATAAAAATATATTTTTTATTTTTTTGTAAAGTATATTATAACACAAAATTCCTAGTAAATCAATAATTTTTATTCTATGGTCTATCATAGCTTAAAACTATATCGAACGGAGATACAGGTATTATCTTGAAAAATCAGGCTGAAAAAGGTGGCAGTCGGTGAAAATTGTGTGTAATGCTTGATTATTGGCGAAAAGTATGCTATACTTTACTCATTGAGCAGATAACAAAAACAGCAGAGAAAGGCGGTTTTTTGTTGAATAACAGAGATCAGTTCAAAAAGATACTTAACTATCTCAGCGCACTTGTTATAATCTGTGCCTTTATGAAGTGCTTCGACACGGTTTGGAACAACTTTTACAACAAGGCGATGCGTGACCCGTTCTGGCATAATGGTAACATTCTTATGGTGGCTATCTATGCGGTGCTCTATATATCCATGGCAAAGACCTTTAACGGCTTCCGTCTTGGGTATGATAAATTCACGGGGCTTTTCGGCTCGCAGGTGCTGGGTGTGCTGGGTGCGAATTTTATAGAATTTATACTCGTTTCTCTTATCGGACGAGGCAGGCTCAACATAGCGCCCATACTTGTTATGACGGTAATTCAGGTGGCTATAGCCTTTGCGTGGAGCTATGTTTTCACTTGGATATATCAGGCGGTATACCCTCCACGGCGAATGATAATCGTTTATGGAAACAAGAACGCTAAGTACCTTGTTTCAAAAATGAGCGTGAGAAATGACAAATACAGGATATGTGCTTCTATAAGCTGTGAGGAGAGCCTTGAGGATATCGAGCGTGAGATATTAAAACACGAGGCTGTTATAATCTCAGATATCCCAAATGACTTGAGAAACAAGCTTTTGAAATTTACTTTTGAAAATTCTATCAGGACTTATATAAACCCTAAGCTGTCAGATATTATCGTAAGGGGTGCGGAGGATTTCCACCTTTTCGATACGCCCCTTTTGCTGGCGAGAAATGACGGCTTGCGCTGGGAACAGCGTGCGGTAAAGAGGATACTTGACATTGTGCTGTCGGCTGCCGCACTGGTGGTGGCGTCACCGTTTATGCTAGTGACGGCTATTGCAATAAAGGCTTATGATGGCGGTCCTGTGCTTTATTCTCAGAAAAGGCTCACAACAGGGGGCAGGGTGTTCAAGGTATACAAGTTCAGAAGCATGATAGTTGACGCTGAAAAGAAAAGCGGTGCGACCCTTGCAAAGAAAAATGACAGCCGTATCACTCCTATAGGAAAGTTTATAAGAAAAGTAAGGATAGACGAGCTTCCGCAGCTTATAAACATACTAAAGGGCGATATGTCGTTTGTAGGGCCTAGACCTGAGCGGCCTGAGATCGCGCAGAAGTATGAAAAAACTATGCCTGAGTTCAAATACAGGCTGAAAGTCAAGGCTGGACTTACGGGCTATGCACAGGTAATGGGAAAGTATAACACTACGCCTTATGACAAGCTGAAGCTTGACCTTATGTACATAGAGCATCAGTCGCTTATGCTTGATCTTAGAATATTCTTTATGACGGTAAAGACCTGCTTTATACCAGAAGCCACTGAGGGCGTAAAGGATTCAGCTCCTCTTGAAACTCACCGTGACAGGATAGAGCATGACAACAGCAAGGACGAAAAGAACAGCGAAGAGATAAAGCTGTGATAATATGAAAATGCAGAGGGCGGATCATTTTCGCCCTCTTTTTTGTATTTTGTGTTCGGAAATGCAACGTCACACCCAAAGCGAAAAAGTTTGTCTTATTGCAAATTTAGCAGGCGAACAAAGACGGACGAACACTGTTCACCCCTACATTTATCAACAAGTAACAAAAGAGCAGAACGTGAAAATGCGTTCTGCTCTTTTTGCATATATGACTTATGACCCCTAGACCGCCATGGTGGTCTTGAATTTAAGGCTTATTTTGTCTGCGATAAGTGCGATAAATTCGCTGTTTGTGGGCTTGCCCTTGCCTGTGTTTATTGTGTAGCCAAAGAAGCTGTTGAGGGTGTCGATATCTCCTCTGTCCCATGCTATCTCAATGGCATGGCGTATGGCTCTTTCCACTCTGGAGGGCGTAGTTGCGAATTTTTTTGCCACTGCAGGATATAATAGCTTTGTAACGCTTTCAAGCATTTCCTTATCGTTCACGGACTGTATGATAGCTTCCCTGAGATAGTGATAGCCCTTGATGTGGGCAGGGACACCTATCTGATGGATTATGTCTGTGACGATTATCTCAAGGTTTATGCTCTGCTTGTTTTTCGTATAGCTTGAGTCGGAGGATATATCGGTGTCGATATCCAGCATGGACTTTATCCTCTCGCCAAGTATCTTTATGTCGAATGGTTTGAGCATGAAATATGATGCTCCCGCGTTCATGACCTGTGTTTCTATAAATGAGTTCTCATAGGCGCTTGTGATTATAAAAAGCGGTTTCTGATAGGACGAGTTCTGTATCTTTCTGATAAGCTCAATTGCGTCAAGGCTCGGCATCACTGCGTCTGCGATAACAACGTCCGGCTGTTCGTTTTTGATAGCGTCATAGATAGTAAGTCCGTCCTTGGGACGTGTTATCACGAAAAAGCCCATTGCTCTCAGTGAGGAAGCACATGCTACCCCGTACTGTGCCGAATCGTCGCCAATAAGAATTTTGATCTTGTTTGTCATTGTCATTTCCTCCGTCGTATAATCTGTCATTTTTGTTTGAGAGCGTTTGTTTTAACTCCCTTTCACAAGATAAATGATAACACATTTATTTGTTAAATGCAATAGTTTTTTAGAAAAATCGTCAACAAATTATCGACTTATTAATGCAAAGTGTACAAATATCAGTGCGTGAATATGCCAAAACAAGATAATTAAGCATTGTTCGACCGCAGATGATATTTTTCTCTATGCAAAGCCTTTTCATAAATCGACAGCGATCGGCAAAGGTCGCTAACCTGCGTTTTCTATGGTGCTTTCGGCAAGCTCTGAGGTCTTTGAATACATTTCGTCAGCGAAGATACCGTAGCCTTTGGCGGTGTCCTCGATAAAAACATGGGTCACTGCGCCCACGAGTCTTCCGTCCTGAATGATAGGCGAGCCGCTCATGCCCTGCAAAATGCCCCCTGTTTTTTCAAGAAGCGTCTTGTCAGTTATTTTGATAACTAGGTCATGCTCGGCAGAATCTGAGAGATTTATCTGCTCGATAGATATCTCATATTCTTTTGGTCCGTCATTGTCAATAGAGGACAGTATTTTGGCTTTGCCGGGGTGTATTTCCTGACGGAAGCCGAGAGGAAACTCTTTTGCATTTGGGCAAGGATTTGCGTTCAGTGTGCCGAACACGCCGCTTTCGCAGTTTTTCAGGATATCACCTGTGGAGGCGGAGTTTGCAAACTCGCCTAAAAGCTGTCCCGGACAGCCTGAGCGTGACTTGTTGAAGCCTGTGAGGTTTATTTCGCCAACTGTGCCTGCGGAGAGGGGGAGGGGTTCTTTTGTGTCTGCGTCGCATACGGGGTGACCAAGACCTCCGAAAGTTCCGTTTTCAGGGTCATAGAATGTGAGAGTGCCTATGCCTGCGGAGGAGTCACGCACCCACATTCCTGCTTTATAGCTTCCGCTCTCAAGGCGTGGGCAGAGCTTGAAGGTCAGGTCGTTGCTTCCACGCTTTATGCGCACTGAGCAGGCTTCACCGTTTGAGCTTCTTATTATCTTTGCAACGTCTGCGTTGCTTTTGACTTTTTCTCCGTCGATAGATACTATAACATCGCCCTCTCTGATACCGCAATCTTTGGCAGGGCTTGAAGAATCCACCTTTTGCAGATCGACTACCATTACGCCCTCTGTGAGAAGCTTTATGCCGAATGGCTGTCCACAGGGATAAAGCATTGGTCTTTCCATTGTCTTTGATTCAACCTCCTTGACTGGCACTGCCCCAAAAAGCATGAGCATATTTTTGGTGTATCGTGATGCTCCTGACGAACCGCCTGACACCGCCACTGTCACTTTGCTTTCGCAGGGCTTTGAGGATATGGTGAAAAAGGAGTTCACGCTAAGCTCGCTTCCCTTTGAAACAAGGTAGAAATCGGGGAGCGTTGTGGAATAAAATCCTATAAGACCAAACAGTCCCAGCAGTATTATCCCTGTGACGCAGGCTGTTTTTTTGAAAAATGACGACATTTTTTCACGTTCCTTTCTGTTTTTCTTTTCGCTTTTATTGTTGACCTGTCTAGAAATTTAATTCAGCCGTCGGCATAAGTATTATTTGTCTTGGAAAGCCTTTTTCAATTTTATTCTGCCTTCTTAACAGTGCAAAGGAAGAAAATTTCATTTGTATGTGTTGAATTTCGTGGCATACTATGATATAATAAAATATCTGATGAGAAAACTATGATACGATAATATTTTAATACATAAAAGAGGTACATTATGTCAAAAAAAGACAGACTTAAAGCACAGAAAGAAAAGCAGGACAGGCTCAGAAAAGAAGAGGAGCTTGAAGAACAGAGAGAGCGTGAGGAAGCCAGAGAAAGGCAGAGCCGCTCAGCGAAAAAGATGATGAAAAAGGCGAAACGCACAAAACCAAACGGTGAGCCTGTTTATTATCTTATTTTGAAGCTTCTTATGATAGTGCCGTTTGCGTATTCGGGATTTTTCTACGGCGGTGTAACTATCGTGGGCATCATGGGCAAGTATATAGAACCCGTTCCGCCAAAGTGGGTGCTGTGGGCAATGGCGGCAGGCGTTGTTGTTATGTTTGCAGGAATATTGTTTGCGTTTTTCAAAAAATATATCGTTTCCTTTATACTTAGCCTTGGGGGCATGATATCGTTTCTTAAAGCGGGCGGATATCTTATAAAAAGGATACAGGACAAGCTGAGCAATTCGGCTGTAGATCAGTCTTTGCAGAATATGGATAAGGAATATATGTGGAGATTTTATCCTATAATAGGTGTTGCTGTCATATCAGCGGCTCTGCTCATCTGCACTATAATAAGAAAACTCATTGAGCGAAAAAGACTGCAAAGAGAGAGGGATAACGCTCCTGTTGAGAGCATTATCAACTGATTTTGGTCTGCGTTTTTGTGTAAATGTGAGATTTTGCAATATTCTATTGACTTTATGTCATAAAATGATATAATTGAATGAGAATGTTATCAGAGTTTATTTTAAGGAGTTCATTAAGAAGAAAAAGCGGTGAGAATTTTGAAGAAAGCAGTTACACTTATAGATATAGCCAAAGCCTGTGACACAAGTAATGTCACTGTGTCAAAAGCCCTTGCAGGAAAAAGCGGAGTTAGCGATGCTCTCAGAGAGAAGATAAAGCAGGTCGCTGACGAAATGGGTTATGTGGGCGTGAAAAGCACTCAGAACAGGGGAGGCAATACTATCGGTGTGCTTATCCCATCAAAATTCATCAATCCTAACGGTTCATTTTATTGGGCATTGTATAACGCTCTTGTAACAAGGCTCAAAAAAGAGAATATGTTCTGCATAATGGAAAATTTAGATCAGGAGGACGAGGACAGGCTCATGCTCCCGCATTGTATCGAGGACAAGCAGGTTTCAGCACTTATTTCACTGGGACAGCTTTCCAAGAATTATGCAAAGCTTCTTAATGACAATGTGAAAGATCTTGTACTGCTTGATTATTATGTGCCGTCCTTAGACTTGGACGCTGTTGTGACAAATGGCTACAGCGGAGGCTACAAGCTTACTTCATATCTTATAAAAATGGGTCACAAGAAGATAGGATACATAGGAAGTAAATTTGCCACAACGAGTATTTTTGACAGATATATGGGCTATGTAAAGGCTATGATAGAGCATGGCTATGAGGTCAACGAAAAGTGGCGTATCGACGATCGTGACAAGCGTGATTTTATCACTATGACTTTCCCTGAGGACGATATGCCAACGGCTTTCGTGTGCAACTGCGACGAGGCGGCTTACCGTGCAATAAGACAGCTCCGTGGCATGGGATATAACGTGCCTGAGGATATTTCCATTGTGGGATATGATAACTATTTGATCTCCGAAGTTTCAGACCCGACTATCACGACTATAAACGTTGACGCAGATTATATGGCAGACCTTGCGGTAATGACACTTATGGATAGAATGGAAGAACCTGACGGCAAGCCAAGGATAATAACTATCGAGGGCGACCTCGTTATAAAGGACTCTGTGAAGAGAATATAGTGCGGTTTTATTAGCCAATATAACAAAAAGATCAACATAGTGCTTGTTGATCTTTTTTTTGTTTTGCTATTGACAAATAAGTAATTTTAAGTTATAATATACCTGTACTTATTAAGTGCACCTTTCTAATCTATGATTTTCTATTGTTTGCGGCATGACCCCGTTGGTTGTGTCGGTTGTCTGATCTTGGCGACAGTCTTTGTTAAGACTGTCGCCACTTTTTTGTGCATATTGCTAAAATTCAGGTCTTAAAGTTTATGTTTGTTTACAAAATTGAGATTAAAAAGATATTAATTTCTAAAAAGATATTGACTTAATTTTATTTAGGCTGTATACTTAATATTGTCGTTGAAGACAAATTAATTTACTTAATAAAATTAAGCTAATTCGGAGGTTATCAAGTATGAAAGCAAAGAAGATATGTGCCGGTGCAATGGCACTGGTTTTGTCAATGGGAACAATGAGTGCGTTCACAGGCTGCGGAAGCTCTACAGATTCAAGCAGCAAGGCTGTTATACCTGAAGTATCGCAGGCTGATATCAAAGACTCATTCGACGCAAAGGGTGCAAAACTGGAAGTTCTTACAAACAGAACTGACAGAAAAGAGGACGGCAAGCTCGACGCTCTCACAGACAAGTTTGAGGAAGCTTACAACTGCACAGTTGAATACACTGCATACAAGGACTACGATACAGATGTAGCAACAAGAATGGGTACAGATGATTACGGCGATGTTCTTTGTATCCCTTCAAGCCTTAAGCTTGAGGAACTTCCTACATATTTCGTATCTCTCGGAACTTATGACGAGTTCAAGGACACATATCGCTGGTCAGACAAGAAGATGACGGCTGACGGCAATGTTTACGGACTTGCGGTAGGCGGAACAGCTACAGGTGTTCTTTACAACAAGAAGATATGGGAGCAGGCTGGTATCACAGAAACTCCTAAGACTCCTGACGAGTTCCTTGCAGATCTTCAGCTCATCAAGGATAACACAGACGCTATCCCTTACTACACAAACTTCAAGGACGCAAGCTGGACTATTACTCAGTGGCAGAACCTTGTTATTTCAGCAGCAGGCGGTGCTGAAGCTGAAAACAAGCTTCTTCAGGATAAGAGCGACCTCTTTGTAGAGGGCAACGGCTATTATGAAGTATACAAGCTGATGTATGATCTGTTCTCAAAGCCTGACCTTCTTGAAGAAGACCACGCTAACACAGAGTGGGAGTCATCAAAGGTATGGTTCGGCGAGGGCAAGATCGCTACAATGGTAATGGGTTCATGGGCAGTTTCACAGTTCATGGAAAAGGCTGAGAACCCTGACGATATCGGTTATATGCCTGTTCCTATCACTGCGGCTGACGGAAAGGTATACGCAGAGGAAGGCCCTGACTATACTCTCGGCGTAAGTGCAAACTCCAAGAATCAGGATCTTGCAAAGGCATATGTTGAGTGGTTCGTTTCTGATTCAGGTTTCTCTGAGCAGGAGGGTATGATCTCAACAGTTCAGAACAAGGAGCTTCCAAGCACACTGTCAGGCTTCAAGGACGCTGTATTCTTCGAGAAGGCTGTTTGTCCGGATGACCTCGTTGGTAAGTTCGACGAGATCGACAAGGAGTCAGGCGTTGGCGTATGGCAGGGCGACGAGGACAACTTCAAGATCAAGCTTGCTGAGGCAGCATTCGCAGGCAAGGGCGACGACGGTTTCAACGAGATCATCGCTGATGTAAACAAGAAGTGGGCTGCTGCAAGAGATAAAGTTCTCGGCTAAGATCTAAGATAAATCCCTTATCAGGTACAGGCATTGTTCCTGTGCCTGATAATTGTGTTCAGGAGGACCTCAAATGCAAAACGGCAATAGAAAAGGCATTGCACAGTGGTCAAAGACTTATGCGGGTAAAAAGTTCTATACTTCTATACTGTTTCTTGCACTGCCGATAATCCTGCTTGTAACGTTTACCTTTATCCCTGCTCTGGATATGGTCATATTCAGTTTTCAGAACAGAGATCCATACGGCACTAACCCTACATATGCAGGCTTTTCAAATTATGTAACGATATTCACCGACAAGGACTATCTTGAAACTTTCAAGAACAGCCTTTATTATCTTGTTGGTTCATTCATTCAGCAGGCACTGGCTTTGCTGCTGGCGTCTATCCTCTGCTCAAAGATAAGAGCAAAGGGACTTTTCAAGGGAATACTTTTCTTCCCTTATCTTATGAACGGCGTTGCGGTATCTATCATATTCCAAAGATTTTTCCTCAAAGGTCAAAAGGGTCTTACCCCTGACGGAACGCTCAACACTATCCTTACCACACTGGGCCTTGACCCGATACTGTGGTTCGATGTTGACAAGCCGTTTCTTGCAAACTGCTGCTTGGTGTTCATTTCCATATGGAAATACATAGGCTTTGATATCATCATGTATATCGGTGCTATCCAGTCTATCAGCCCTGACCTTTACGAGGCGGCTGACCTTGACGGTGCTAACCCATGGCAGAACTTCAGATATATCGTATTTCCAAGCATAAAGCCTATCATCTCATTGCAGCTTATCCTTGCTGTAAAGGGTGCTATCTCAGTATTCGAGATACCGTATATCACAACAAAGGGTATGATGGGCACTACCACATTCGTTATCAAGACTATCAACACAGCGTTCTCGCTGAAAAAGGTGGGTCTTGCTTCGGCAATGGGTATCGTGTTGCTTATCATAACGATAATCGTAACGTTTATACAAAAATACTTCTTCCGTGAGGACGACAAGACCCCTAAGGAGAACAAAAGGAGCAGAAAGGGGGCTGTGAAATAATGGCACAGAATGAAAACAAAGATTCAAAGCCGCTTTATATCGGCTCAAGGGTACTGAACATTATCAAGTATGCTTTTCTTATACTCTGCTGTCTTATAGTAATAGTACCGATACTTGTTGTGCTCATAGGCTCGCTGAAAACCTACAAAGAGCTTTCAAACACCACGGTGTTCACTCTTCCGGAAGTGCCTCAGTGGGAGAACTTCAAGACAGCGTTTTTTACACAGAATATTCTTCTTGCATTCAAAAACACGGCTATAATCATTGTTGTATCCTGCGTTGGTTCGATAATAACAGGTACGATGACGGCTTATGTCGTTCAGCGCTTCAACACCTATTTTTCAAGAGTAGTAAAGACAGCGTTCCTTATTGCAACGCTTTTGCCTAATATCACAATGCAGGTAACGGTATTCCAGATAGTTTACAAGCTTGGTCTTTACAGATCTATGCTTGCACCTATCATTTTGAATATCGGTACTGATATCATTTCTATCTATATTTTCATTCAGTTTTTGGGACAGATATCATATTCTCTGGACGAAAGTGCTATTATGGACGGTGCTTCTTATCCAAGGGTATATTTCAGCATAATTCTCCCTAACCTTAAGCCTGCAATAGCAACAGTGCTTATCATCAAGTTCGTTGGTATCTACAACGATTTCTACACTCCAAAGCTTTATATGCCTGATGATGACCACGTTGTTATCTCAACTGTGCTTTACAATCTTATGAATGCCACTTCTGTACAGTGGGAGGTAGTTTTTGCGGGAATCGTAATTTGTATCATTCCGACTCTTATTATATTCCTCTTACTGCAAAAGTACATCTACAGCGGACTTGTTTCGGGAGCTGTAAAAGAATAAGCTTTATTCCCATTTTAATTTCCTTACCATAGCGGGCGGTATGACCTTTTAGGAGGTCGATACCGCTTTTGCTTTATAGGCAAACAAAAAAAGCGATGAGCCTTTTACAAGGTCATCGCTTTTTTTATATAGAGAGTATTGTTATCTCGACTTGGTTGAATTATTCTGCAAGAAGCTTTTCTGCACTTGCAAGCTTAACTGCTGTAGCAAACACGTCGGCTGCAATTTTAAGCTCGCTCTCAGGCGGGAATGTAGGAGCAATTCTGATGTTTGAATCGTCAGGGTCCTTTCCGTAAGGGTATGTTGCACCTGCACCTGTGAGGACTACGCCTGCCTCTTTGCAAAGCTGACAAATTCTCTTTGCACAGCCGTTAAGAGCGTTGAAGCTTATAAAGTAACCGCCGTTTGGCTTCTCCCAGCTTCCGATTCCCAGAGGTGCTATCTCCTTTTCGAGAGTGTCAAGAACTATCTTGAACTTAGGCTCGATTATAGCTCTGTGCTTCTTCATATGCTCCATAAGGTTTTCATATGTGCCGAAGAACTTAACGTGGCGGAGCTGATTTATCTTGTCATAACCGATAGTCTGAACTGTCATCATAGATTTGAGGTACTTGATGTTCTTTTCAGAGGAAGCTATCATTGCAACGCCTGCACCAGGGAATGTTACCTTTGATGTAGATGCGAGCATATAAACTCTGTCAGGGTTGCCGGCCTTTTCACACTCGTCAAGAATGTTGAGCAGTGTGTCAGGTGTATCAGAAAGGTGGTGGATACAATATGCGTTATCCCAGAATATCTTGAAATCCTTAGCCTTTGTCTTCATGGCTGCAAGACGCTTTACTACTTCGTCAGAGTATGTTGTGCCTGTAGGGTTAGCATACATTGGAACACACCATATACCCTTTATAGTATCGTCCTCAGCAACGAGCTTTTCTACCATATCCATGTCAGGACCGTTTTTGTCCATTGGAATGTTTACAAGCTCAAAGCCCATTTTTTCTGTTATAAGAAAATGTCTGTCATATCCCGGAACAGGGCAGAGCCACTTGACTTTTGTATCCTTCCAAGGCTTCTCACCATCGCCTGTGCCAAAAAGCATGAACTTTGCGATAGTGTCATACATGATGTTAAGGCTTGAGTTTCCGCAAATGATAAGCTCATCAGGTGTTACGCCAAGCATTGGTGCGAAAAGCGCCTTTGCTTCAGGCAGACCGTCAAGACCGCCGTAGTTTCTGCAATCTGTGCCGTCCTCAGCGAAGCAATCCTCGCTGCTCTTTACTGCTGTGAGCAGACCCTCTGTCAGATCGAGCTGTTCGGCAGACGGCTTTCCTCTTGCCATGTTCAGCGAAAGTCCCTGAGCCTTGAAATCGTCATATTTTTTCTGGACTTCTGCTTTGAATGATGCCAGTTCCTCTGCAGACATTTCTGTTAGTTTCATATCAATGTCCTCCACTTGTAAATTATAAATTATAGTACACTATTATACAGAACAATTCGGCAAATCCCGACTTTCGCCGCACTCTGCCGAACGTATCTGATATCCTTACTTATATTGTATACCCTTTTCGCTGTTTTTGCAAGTGCTTTTTTCTATTCTTGCAAAAAATCAGAAACTTGCACGAATATGCTTATACCAATGTAGTCATTATGGGCAACTTTTATAATTTACATTCAAAATACTGCCTGATGTTTCATTTTTATCATGGACTGGGCGGAGAACGGACGTGCAGGCGGATAAAGTCGCATATTTTTAGTGCGATGCAAAAATATGAAACCAAGCAAACTGTTAATAAAATGTTAAATTTAAGAAGAATACGTTTACATATAAATTTTAAACGTTTTCAGCAAAAATAGGGGCTTGAAATTTTTCTGAAAGTGTGTTTTAATAATAACAGCGGCATTTTACCGATAAGGTAAGCCGAATGATATCGCCTTGAATAAGCGGGAAAAGTTTCGCATTTCTATTCGGGGGAAGAATAAAAACAAGGGCATGACCTGACGGTCAGCCTCAGTATTTTTTATATTATGAAAGGTGGATTTTAACATGAGCGTTAAAGTAATCAACGGACAGGCTATCCCAAATATGCCTTGGCAGGATAAGCCGGCTGACTGCAATGAAGTGATCTGGAGAGATAACAGAAACCCTATCATTCCTAGAAATCTTCTTCCTACATCAAACTCTATCTTCAACAGTGCGGTAGTTCCTTTCGAGGGCAAGTTCGCAGGCGTATTCCGTGTTGACGATAAGGAAAGAAACATGGCTCTCCATGCTGGTTTCTCTGAGGACGGTATTCACTGGAACATCAACCCTACAAGGATCATGTTCGAGCAGGCTGAAAAGTCTACAGAAGAAGTAAATCAGTGGGGCTACGGTTATGACCCAAGAGTATGCTTCATCGAAGACAGATATTGGGTAACATGGTGTAATGCATACGGCTGGAAGCCAACTATCGGCGTAGGCTATACATATGATTTCAAGACATTCTATCAGTGTGAGAACGCATTCCTCCCATTCAACAGAAACGGCGTACTCTTCCCAAGAAAGATCGACGGCAAGTATGTAATGTTCTCAAGACCTTCTGACTCAGGTCACACACCATTCGGTGATATGTACATTTCACAGTCACCTGACATGAAGTACTGGGGCGAGCACAGACACGTTATGGGACCTCTCAAGGGCTGGGAGTCCAAGAAGATCGGTGCAGGTCCTATTCCAATAGAGACAGACGAGGGCTGGCTCTGCTTCTATCACGGTGTTCTTGAGTCTTGCAACGGTTTTGTATACAGCTTCTCAGCTTGCATCCTTGACAAGGAGCAGCCATGGAAGGTTAAGTACAGATGCGGCGAGTATCTCATCAACCCAAGAGAGATCTATGAGTGCGTAGGCGATGTTCAGAACGTAACATTCCCATGCGCAACACTTTGCGACGCTGACACAGGCAGAATTGCTATTTACTACGGCTGTGCTGACACTTGCGTAGGTCTTGCTTACACAACTGTTGACGCTGTTGTTGACTATGTAAAGAGCCATTCTTCTATCTAATTTGGTGATTTGATAGACTAACAGAATAGTTTACAAAAGAGCAGAACTTCGGTTTTGCTCTTTTTTTGTTGTTAGGACATAAAAAAGACGGCTTTGAAAGCCGTCTTGTGAATTATAACAAATAGATGTGTAGACAAATGAACTACATATAGACGATGTATTGGTGCAGTAGCAATGGTCTATATTTTTTCAGGTGCGTCCTTTTCGTATTCGGCGAATTGCTTTTCCATATCAGCTTCGCTTTCGCCAACTGAGCGCAGTATCTCTTTGAGAAATACTCTGTCCTCAGGCTCTCTTGAAAGCTTTGCACTGTGCTTTTCGTAGAAGTATCTCATTTTAAGCACGCTGATAGGGGAAAGCTCCTGCTTTTCTGCGGCTTCGTATGCAGAGTTCACGTCTGTGATGAAAAAGCCCATGCTGTATTCAGGAGCCTCCTCGCATATAGCTTTAAGCATATCTGCTATAAGATCTTCACGGACGTACACCACTCTGCCTGCAGAGTGGAGCATTCGCATTGTGCTGTTGTAGTCTGATACCCTGAGTGTTTTAAGCTCATCACGGCTCAGACCCAGCCACGAAAGGGCAACGGCTGCTGCAGCCTCAGTATTGGTTTCATGTAAAGTTTTGACCTTATCCTCTATCTGAGAAAAGGAATAGATATATTTTTGTTCCATATTTATTGCCACCTTATGCCTTTATCTTCCTGTATTCCGCCGGAGAGATGTTCTCGTGCTTTTTGAATACAACATAAAAATACGAGCTGTCGCTGAAGCCTGTTTCCGAAGCTATCTCCGCAACTGTCTTTGAGGAGTAGGTAAGAAGCTCCTTTGCGTGGCTTATGCGCACTGTGTTTAAATATTCCATTGGTCTTATGCTGAAATTTTTCTTGAAAAGTCTGCAAAGGTGCTGTTCTGATACCCCTGCCACAGCCGCCATATCTGCGAGCTTTATAGGCTTTGAATAATTCTCCTCGGTGTATTTCATGACCTTTGCGACGGCTTCGGAATTTACACGGCTCTTGTATGGGAACTTATCGTCTGAAAGCTTGCGGTATTCAAGAAGCATATCGTAAAGCTGTGCGGAGGCATAATAGTTGCCGTATGCCTTGTCGCTTTTTATGGTGTAATATGCGCTGTCAAAAAGCTTGTGCATACGCTCTGCGCCGCAGTTTAAGAAAACATGAAATTTGTTAAGATCCCATTCTTTCAGCAGTTCGAGAGCCTGTTTGCCGTCAAAGCACACCCAGTCAAGATACCATGAATGAGTCATGGCTCTATATTCGTGGGGACAGTGCGGTGGTATATAGAAAATGCTGTCAGGCATTATTTTTACGGTCTTGCCGTCTACCGTTACCTCACCCTCGCCTTCAAGACAGACAAAAAGCTGAGGATAATCATAGCCCTCCGGTCTGCTGACAGGAAACTGCCAGCAGCTCACGCCTATGCCGATGATATAAAATGGCAGAGCTTTTTCAGTTCCTATAACAGGATAGAATTGTTTCTGCATATATTTTCCCCCATATCTGAAGCAGAAAAAACTGCAATATATGAACATGATAACTACACATTTTATTATAGCAGTGTCGCAATATGTTGTCAAGCAAAAGAATAAATTGCGATAAAATATGAACCAACTGTTGACTTTTTATCCCAACCGTATTATAATAATAAGGAAATGGTGCGAAAGTGCCAAGTCTTATTTTGTGGGGACGTATCTGAAAGGAATTTGTATTATGGAGAACAATGTTATTATTCTTGCCGGCGGACAGGGCAAGAGAATGAAGACCAATATGCCAAAGGCTTTGTGCAATGTTATCGGCGAGCCTATGCTGGAGTGGGTGCTGACAGCCTGCGAAAATGCAGAGCTTGACGATATCTGCGTTGTAAAAGGCTACGAGGGTCAGCAGATAGAGGATTATCTTGCACAGAGAAAGTCAAAGGCTGATATCTGCACTGTTATGCAGGAAGAGCGACTTGGCACAGGTCATGCTGTTATGCAGGCGGCTGACTTCCTTAAAGCTCACGCTGAGGGAAACACACTTATACTCTACGGCGATGCTCCTTTTATCGACGCAGAAACTATCAAGGGTGCGCTGGAGCTTCATACTGAAAAGGACTGCGGCGTAACTGTTGTTACATCAAGAGTTGAGAATCCTACAGGCTACGGCAGAATAATCCGCACTGAGAATGGCATTTCGGGAATAGTTGAGCACAAGGACTGCACACCTATGCAGCTTGCTATCACTGAGATAAACTCAGGCTGTTACTGGTTCAAGACGGCTGATCTGCTGGAAGTTCTTTTCGACATCAAGCCTGAGAACGCTCAGGGCGAGTATTATCTTACAGACTGCATCGAACTGCTTATTGCAAAGGGCAAAAAGGCTGACGCATTTATTTCGGCTAACCCTCATGTTGCGCTTGGAGCAAATGACAGACGTGGTCTGCTTGCACTGAATGATATCGCAAGATATGAGATAATAGGAAAGTGGCTTGACGAGGGTATCGAGTTCTGCTGCACAGACGGTGTTTCTATCGGAAACAATGTTACTATCGGTCATGGAACAAAGATACACAGTGGAGTTATACTTAGAGGAAACACCACTATCGGTGAGAACTGCAATATCGGCAACAACTGCATAATAGAGAACACAACTGTAGGAAACGGCGTAAACCTCAACAACGTTCAGGCTTACGAGTCTGTTATCGAGGACGACGTTAAGATAGGACCTTATGTTCAGCTCAGACCTAATTCACACATCAAGAAGGGTGCGAAGATAGGCGACTTTGTGGAGATAAAGAACTCCACTATCGGCGAATACACTGCGGTGGCACATCTTACATACATCGGCGATTCTGACGTCGGCTCAAATGTAAACTTCGGCTGCGGCGTTGTAACAGTAAACTACAACGGCGACAAGAAGTTCAGAACTGTTATCGAGGACAATGCTTTCATCGGCTGCAACACAAACCTTGTTGCACCTGTAAGAGTCGGCAAGGGCGCATACACAGCGGCAGGCTCTACTATCACAACTGATATCCCTGACAACGCTCTTGCTATCGAGCGTGGCAGAGAGACTATCAAAGAGGGCTACGCTGAGAAGAAGCTCAAGGCGAGAACAGAAAAGTTCGAGGCTATCCACGGCAAGTCTGAGGAGAAGTAAGAGCGGATATTAGCTTTTAGTGTGAACAAACAGCCACATGCTTTTGCTTTTCTGCTGATTTTATTCATTTTTCGTTTGACAAACAAAATCTCATATGCTATAATAAAGCCGACAGTAAAATGTCGGCTTTTGTTTATACCCCGTCTTGCATAAAGACGGGGTTATTGTGCGTGGATAGAATAAGCTGTCGGGGCTGACATATTATAAAAGATAGGAGAATTTACAATGGATATATTCGAGAAATTAAAGAAATTGTCTGCCGAGAGGGAAACGGCTATGGGCAAGCCTGAGTATATTATCGTGGGGCTTGGAAACCCAGGCGTGGCTTATGAGAATACACGCCATAACGCAGGCTTTCTTGCGGTGGCGGCTATGGAAAAGAAATACGGCTTTTCGGTGAATACACATAAGTTCAAGGCTCTTGTGGGACGTGCCGTTATAGGCGGGAAAAGCTGTCTTGTCATGAAGCCTGAAACTTTCATGAACAATAGCGGTGAGGCTGTCAGCGACGCTATGGACTTTTATGATATACCACTGGAAAATGTTGTCGTGGTCTATGATGATATTTCACTTGACGTGGGCAAAATGAGGATACGCAGAAACGGTTCGGCTGGCGGTCATAACGGCATAAAAAGCATTATTGCACTGTGCGGCGGTCAGGACTTTCCAAGGGTAAAAATAGGCGTGGGCAAAAAGCCTCACCCTGATTACAACTTGGCTGACTGGGTGCTTTCAAGATTCACTGACGAGGAAATGAAAAAGCTTTCTGATGTGGATAAAAACACCTGCGAGGCTGTGGAGCTTATGGTGCAGGGCAAGATAAACGAGGCTATGAACAAGTTCAATTAGGGACAATTTTTGACCGACATATTGATAAAGACAAATATCGGGACGTCGAGGGCGCCGTCCCCTACAGTTATATTGTTATTAAAACTTTTTTTCGGAGAACAGCAAGATGAATATTTTTTACGAAATGGCGAGCCGTCTTGGCTTTTATAAAGATGTGAAAAACTGCCTGCTCAAAGGGTTTACTCCGTGTGCGGTCACTGGCGTTTCAAATATACACAAGGCTCAGACCGCAATGGCTCTAAGCAGGCTTTCCCCTTGCCTTGTTATATGCGACGACGAGGCGTCTGCCATTAGAATGACAGGGGATATAAACGAAATGGCTGGTGAACAGCTTGCCTGCGTTTTTCCTGCAAAGGATCTGAACTTTGCATACATGGAGGGCGTTTCAAGAGAATATGAGCATAAAAGGCTGGAGGCTCTCTCACTCATCACTCAGGGCAAATGCAAGATAATCGCCGCAAGTATGGAAGCTTGCTTGCAGGGAACTATTCCGCAGGATAAGCTGAAAGAGTTTTCCTTTGAGATAAAAACAGGGGGCGAACTCAGCCTTGAGGAGCTTACGAACAAACTGCTTGCAGGCGGTTATACAAGAACAGATCAGGTGGAGGGTCAGGCGCAGTTTTCTGTGAGAGGCTCTATCGCCGATATTTTTCCTGTGCAGGAGTCACGTCCTGTGAGAATAGAGCTTTGGGGCGACGAGGTTGACTCTATATCATACTTTGACCCTGAAAGCCAAAGACGTACTGACCCTATAGACGAGATAACGGTTTTCCCTGCCTTGGAGATAATTTTCCCTGACACTGATGACCTTGTGGCAAAGCTTGAAGCCTTGTCTAAGTCTGTCCGTGGAAGCCGTACTGATAAGATAAGAACGAATATTTCAAGGGATATAGAAACGGCTCAGAGCGGTATCACGCTCACAAATCTTGATAAGTATTATACTGTGTGCTATGACAAGCTCACAACAGTGTTTGATTACTTTGAGAGCGGTGTTTGCCTTGTGTCGGAGTATACTAACTGTATCGAAAAGGGCAAGGCGGCTCTTACTCAGCTTTCAGAGGATATGAAGCTTCTTTATGAGGACGGCATACTTTTCAGAAAGCTGGAGGGCTTTTATCTTGATATACCACAAGCGGAACTAAAAATAACACAAATGAAGTCGGTGTTTCTTGACAGCTTTATGCGCTCTAACAACGGTGTGAAGTTCAAAAAGCTTATCAATACCGACTGCCGACAAACGGCGGCTTGGGGCGGTAATATCATCAATCTTGAAGAAGAACTGAAAAATCTCTGCTCTCAGGGGTATTGCACTGTTGTGCTGGCAGGCTCGGAAAAGACGCTTCCTATTATAAATAAAGACCTTAATGATGCTGGCATCTCTGCGGAGATCCTCACTGAGGACAGCGAGATAATAAAGGGTAAAGTATACCTGCGCACGGGCTGTCTGTCAGGTGGCTTTGATTATCCTGACATAGGCTGTGCGGCTATCACTCAGATGAAAGCCATGAGTGCAAAGAAGCGTAAATCCAGTCACAAGGCAGGAGAAGAGATAAAAAGCCTTTCGGATATACAGACAGGCGACCTTGTTGTTCACGCTATGTACGGCATAGGCAGATTTTCAGGAATAAAAAATATAGAAACGAACGGTGTAACAAAGGATTATATCACCATAAAATATGCAGGCACGGACGTGCTTTATGTGCCCGTTACTCAGCTTGACCTTGTGTCAAGATATATAGGTCCTAGAGATGACGGGGCAGTGAAACTTAATAAGCTCAACTCTATGGAGTGGACAAAGACACGAAACAAGGTAAAGTCTGCCGTAAAGGATATGGCGGAGGAGCTTACAAAGCTTTATGCTCAAAGACAAATGGCAAAGGGTTTTGCTTTTTCCCCTGACAACGATTGGCAGGCGGATTTTGAGGAGCGTTTCGACTATCAGGAAACTGACGATCAGTTAAGATCTATACAGGAGATAAAGTCAGATATGGAAAAACCGTCCCCAATGGACAGACTTCTCTGTGGAGATGTGGGCTTCGGCAAAACGGAGGTGGCTCTCCGTGCGGCGTTCAAGTGTATGCTCGATAACAAGCAGGTGGCTATACTTGTGCCAACAACTGTTCTTGCATGGCAGCATTATCAGACGGCGATAAAAAGATTTGAGCATTTCCCAGTGAAGGTGGAGCTTTTGTCGAGATTTAGAAAACCAAAGGAGCAACAGCAGATAATAAGAGAGCTTAACCGTGGCACTATCGACCTTATCATAGGCACGCACAGGCTTGTGCAGAAAGACGTGAAGTTCAAGGACTTGGGTCTTGTTATCATAGACGAGGAACAGCGTTTTGGTGTTGCCCATAAGGAAAAGTTCAAGGAAACTTTCAAGGGGGTTGATGTGCTTACACTTTCAGCTACCCCGATACCAAGAACGCTTAACATGGCAATGAGCGGTATCAGAGATATGTCGGTCATAGAGGAGCCGCCTATGGACAGACACCCTGTCCAGACCTATGTTATAGAGCATAATATGGGCGTTATAGCGCAGGCTATAAGCAAGGAGCTGCGACGTGGCGGCCAGGTGTATTATATCCACAACAGGGTGGAAACTATCATGATGACCGCAAATAAGCTTCAGGAAATGCTCCCTGACGCAAGGATAGCGTTCGCACACGGACAAATGCCCGAGGAGGAACTGTCGGAAATATGGCGGCAGCTTTGCGACAGAGAAATAGATATACTGGTATGCACCACAATAATCGAAACAGGTGTTGACGTGCCGAATGTAAATACACTTATAATAGAGGACGCTGACAGATTGGGACTTTCACAGCTCTATCAGCTCCGTGGACGTGTGGGAAGATCAAACCGCAGGGCTTTTGCGTACTTCACTTTCAGACGTGGCAAGGTACTCACTGAGGTAGCGGCAAAAAGGCTTGATGCAATAAGAGAGTTCACACAGTTCGGCTCTGGCTTCAGGATAGCGTTGCGTGACCTTGAAATAAGAGGTGCAGGCTCTATACTCAGCGGTAAACAGCATGGACATATGGAAGCGGTGGGATATGATATGTATCTGCGACTTCTAAATGAGGCTATAGCTGAACAAAAGGGCGAGGCTCTGCCGCCGTCACCTGAGGATTGTTTAGTGGATATATCCATAGACGCATTTATACCTGACCATTATATAGAAAATCTGTCACAGAGGATAGATTGCTATAGGAAGATAGCTTCCATAGGCAATGAGGAGGATTCCAGGGACGTTATCGACGAGCTTATAGATAGATACGGCGACCCACCGAAATCAGTGCTTGGATTGGTGAACGTTGCACTTACGAGAAATACTGCTTCAAAGCTTGGCATAAAAGAAATAACACAAAGAGGGGATAAGGTGTTGTTCTTTGTGAAAACCGCAGAGGTGGAGCAGATACAAGCGTTGTATGGAGCTTATAAAAATAGGATACGTTTCTTTGACGGAGATAAGCCGTATTTTGCGGTGACGTTGGAGAAAAAGCAGAAAGCGGCAGAATTAATGGCGGAAACGGTAAGATTAATGAGGAATGAGGAGTGAGGAATGGCGGAGCCATACCGAGTAAATCATTAACACAAGATAGAGGAAACTCCTAGCAAAGTGACAGCTGAGCGACGCTCAGTTGTCACTTTTTGTATCAAAAGAACAAAGAATCAAAGCAAAATGGACAAAAAGAGATAAGAAAAGGGAAATAAAGTGTAAAAAAAGCAGAAAGCGAAAAAAGGGGTTGACAAAAAGGCATAAAAGTGATAAAATAAACAAGTCGCCTCGAGAGAGAGCGATAAAGGAAGAAGCGAAACGAAGGTAAAAGGTTCGGGAGAACAGGAGAGACCTGAGGAGTAGCTCAAGAGGAACTCCACAAAAGAGTTCAAACGAATTCATAAAGAATTCACAAAGAAAAGTCTTGACAAAGCTTAGCTAATATGATATAATAGATAAGCTGATTTAAGACAGCACATTAGGAAGCACGAAAAAATCGAAAGTCAAAAAACTTTTTTGAAAAACTTCAGAAAAGGGGTTGACAAAAGATAAAAAGTGTGATATAATGTAAAAGTTGCACGACACAAAAGAGTGTAACGAAACAGCATCTTGAAAATTGAACAAAGACGAATAGTACGAAACCCTTGAGAGATTCTTTTGAGAAAAAGAATTAAAGGTCTAACATAAAGACGTAAAAGAAATGTACGTTCAGTGAAGTGAACTGAAACAGGATAACAAGAGCAGAGATGCTTTTGATATACAACTTTAATTAAGAGTTTGATCCTGGCTCAGGACGAACGCTGGCGGCACGCTTAACACATGCAAGTCGAACGAGAGAAGAGAAGCTTGCTTTTCTGATCTAGTGGCGGACGGGTGAGTAACACGTGAGCAATCTGCCTTTCAGAGGGGGATACCGATTGGAAACGATCGTTAATACCGCATAACATAATTGAACCGCATGATTTGATTATCAAAGATTTATCGCTGAAAGATGAGCTCGCGTCTGATTAGCTAGTTGGTAAGGTAACGGCTTACCAAGGCGACGATCAGTAGCCGGACTGAGAGGTTGATCGGCCACATTGGGACTGAGACACGGCCCAGACTCCTACGGGAGGCAGCAGTGGGG
>ERZ773193.214-NODE-214-length-92942-cov-3.984616_pt1 | contig 92942 bp, 75 predicted proteins | sample MGYA00511110_ERZ773193 | MGnify/ENA primary metagenome ERZ773193 (study PRJEB29015, sample SAMEA2737784) | human gut metagenome | biome: human gut; feature: human-associated habitat; material: faeces | place: China | collected 2012 ... | reverse complement strand
AAACAATTTGAAATGAAACGACATTTTTGGGCATTCATGGCAGCAGCATGCCTGTTATCCGTTCAGAACACACATGGACAACAAATGGTTCCTGCACAGAAAATCTCCGCAGCACCCGTTGCAGGTGCACAAATGACTCTTGCGCAATCCGATGGAATTGCTTTTCGTGTACTTTCTTTCCCGGAGGCGTTAAAAAGAGCTGAGGTGGAAGACAAACTGCTTTTTGTCGATTGCTTCACGACTTGGTGCGGTCCTTGTAAGTACATGTCAGAAACTGTATTCAAACAAGAAAAGGTTGGAGACTTCCTAAATCTGAATTTCATTTGCTTGAAATATGATATGGAAAAAGGAGAAGGTCCCGAATTGGCAAAGAAATTTGGAGTCCGTGCTTACCCAACTTTCGTGATCGTGAATCCGGATGGGACGATCCGTCATAAACTTGTTGGCGGTGGCGAAGGCGAACAATTCATAGAAAGGGTAAAAGAGTCTTTTGATGATAATAAAGCTCTAGGAGTTTTGGATGCAAAATACAACAATGGCGACCGGGATAAAGCATTTTTAGCTCAATACGCTCAAGTTATGGTAGCTAATTACGATCCGAACGCAAAAGCCATCGTGGATGAATTGTTGAAAATTTCTACCGATGAAGAAAAACTATCAGAAGATTATTGGTTCATTTTCGGTAACAGCGAATTAAGTCCCAAAGACTCGGAAGCAGCAAAATTCTTGATTGATAACCGGAGCAAATTCAACGAAACCATTGGCAAAGAGAAAGTGGATAACCGTTTGAGCGAAGGTCTCTTCCGTGAAATATTAATGGTTATCGCCGGACGTGGTCAAAAAACCGATGTAAAACGTTTGGACGCTATCGGACGGGAAGTAAAAGCTTTAAAGTTATCAAACGAGAAAACCTTACTATCTTCTTTAGCTATCGCAAAGGCCGTGAAGACAGAAAATATTGACAAGATCTTGGCTGCTTGCGAAAAAGAACTCCCGAAACTGGGAAAAAATTCGCAAATGATAGCTTATTATTTATCCGGCTCATTGGCAAAAGCAAACGATACGCAAAAAGCCCGTTGGCAAAAAATAATTCAAACAAATACGGAGAAATAAACTCCGAAAAACTCATAATAGTATACTTGAAGAGGATGTTTCCAAGGAACATCCTCTTCGCTATTTTGGAGTGAGTTTTTTACTAAAAAATGGGTAGAGTTTTTCATTTTCAATTGTTTTACGTAAGTTTGCACCCTAATTTTAGGACGAACAGCTTAAAAAAAGCGATAAATCCGTTTCGAAAGGAAACGGAAATGTAAAAGAAAATCGTATATGATTGAAAATTTAGTAATTGTCGAGTCTCCGGCTAAAGCCAAGACCATTGAACGTTTTTTAGGAGAGAATTATGTTGTAAAATCTAGTTTCGGACATATCCGGGATCTTGAAAAAAAAGATTTGGGGATTGATATAGAACACAATTTCCAACCAAAATATGAAATATCACCCGACAAGAAAGCGATTGTAAAAGAACTGAAACAACTTGCTAAAGAAGCCAAAACAGTTTGGTTAGCCTCCGATGAGGACCGCGAAGGAGAAGCTATTGCCTGGCATTTATTTGAAGTTCTGGGGTTGAAGAAGGAGAACACGAAACGAATTGTTTTTCACGAAATAACAAAAGATGCTATTTTACACGCAATCAATAACCCCCGGGACATTGATAAAAACCTCGTGGATGCCCAACAGGCCCGCCGGGTTCTTGATCGATTGGTCGGATTCGAAGTCTCTCCGGTTCTATGGAAAAAAGTAAAACCTTCCTTGTCAGCCGGACGGGTTCAATCCGTTGCCGTAAAACTCATCGTTGAACGAGAACGGGAGATTAACCATTTCGTTGAACAAAAATACTATAAGGTTACCGGAACATTCGAAACCAAAGACGCAAGTGGTAATTCAATCCCTTTAAAGGCTGAATTATCCGAACGTTTCTCCACGCAGGAAGAGACGGTTAACTTTCTGGAACATTGCAAGAAGGCGACATTTTCAGTAAGTGATGTCGAGACTAAACCGAGTAGCCGTAAACCGGCACCTCCGTTCACGACATCCACGCTACAACAGGAGGCATCCCGTAAATTAGGATTCTCTGTTTCACAGACAATGGCCGTGGCCCAGAAACTATACGAACAGGGACACATCACCTACATGAGAACAGACTCCGTGAACCTATCCCAACTGGCTATCGGTGCGGCAAAAGCCGTTATTTGTAACACGCTAGGAGAAAAATATTCTAAACCCAGAAATTTCGCCACGAAGACGAAAGGAGCACAAGAAGCTCATGAGGCTATTCGTCCGACCTACATGGATAAGGAAACGATTAGCGGAGACAAGAATGAACAACAACTTTACTCGTTAATCCGGAAACGGACTCTCGCTTCTCAAATGGCAGAAGCTGAACTGGAAAAAACAACTATAACAATCGCTATTTCCGGAGAGAAATACACGTTTGAGGCCGTGGGTGAAGTGATCATTTTTGACGGTTTCCTTAAAGTGTACATGGAATCTTTTGATGATGAGAAAGAAGACGATGAAGCTGCTTTATTACCCGCTATACACAAGGGAGACCAATTACAACGCTCTTTGATCCAAGCCTTAGAACAATACACGACGCATCCCCCCCGCTACACGGAGGCCAGTCTCGTGAAGAAAATGGAGGCCTTGGGCATCGGACGTCCTTCAACATACGCCCCCACGATTACCACGATTCAAAACCGGGGTTATATCTTACGGGAAAGCCGGGATGGCGCAGAACGTCAACTAGACCAGATAGACCTTAAAGGACAAGATATTAAAGTCAAAAAGATCAACCGTATGTTCGGCGCAGAAAAGAAAAAATTGTTTCCCTCGGATATTGGAATGGTCGTGACGGATTTCCTTTCCAATTACTTCATGAATATCATGGATTATAACTTCACGGCAAATGCCGAGGATGCCCTTGATCACATCGCCGAAGGAGAGGTTGAATGGCAATCCATGATTGGAACATTCTATCAGCCCTTCCACGCAAATGTGGAAAAAACGCTGAAAGAATCCGAACGGAACACCGGAGCCCGAGAACTCGGTAAAGACCCACAAACGGGAGAAACTGTTGTCGTACGAATTGGACGTTTCGGGCCGATGGCTCAGATAGGTGAAGGAGAAAGCGTACGTTATGCCGGACTACTCAAAGGGCAACTAATGGAAACCATTACCTTGGAAGAAGCTTTAGACCTGTTCAAGTTTCCCCGTCAACTGGGAGAATTTGAGGAGAAGCCTGTCAGTATTGGCATCGGTCGTTTTGGACCTTATATTAAGCATAACCAACTTTTCGTTTCCTTGAAAAAAGGTATTGACGACCCGGGAACGATAACACTTGAAACCGCTATCGAACGAATCAACGAGAAACGGGAAATCGAGAAAAACAGGAAAATTCAGGAATTTGAAAACGGGGTACAAATTCTTAACGGTCGTTTTGGACCTTACATCACCTTCAATAAAGTGAACTACAAGATTCCCAAAGGAAAAGAAGCTGACAAATTGACCTTTGAGGAAACCATGGCAATTATTGAAAAAGGGGGGGACTGCAAGAAAAAAACGACGAAAAAGACAACAAAAAAAGCGGCCTCGAAGACAACAAAAAAAGAGACAAAAAAGGAAACTAAAAAGAAGGAATAGGGCAATAGACGAAAGGGATTGAAATTTATTTGCATAAAACCAATCCATTTTATATATTCGTACCCTCGAAAATAGAATAAATTCGTGTGTAAAAACATAAAATTTTAATATAAATGGCAACGTTACAAAAAATTAGAAATCGCGGTGGAGTACTTGTTAGTATCGTGATTGGATTAGCCCTCGTGGCGTTTATTGTTGGTGATGCTCTTAGCTCTGGCGCCAGCCTTATCAATCGTTCCAGAAATAAAGTTGGAGAAGTTGGTGGTGAAACTATCGGCATTCAAGAATATCAACAAAAGATTATGAAGAATGAAGATTTCATCAAAAGCATGAACGGTTTATCTGCCTTAACGGATGAGCAACAAAGAATGATCCGGGAAAATACCTGGAATCAAATTGTTTCCGAAATCATTCTGAACAAGGAATACGAGGAATTAGGTTTGGACGTTAGCGGTGACGAGTTATACGATTTCTTATTAGGGAGCAACATGAACCCAGCTGTCAGCCAGTTATTCGCAGATCCCAACACGGGACAGGTAGACAAAGAAAGAGCCCGTCTGATCATCAAACAATTGATCGAAGCTCCTGCCGGCACCCCGCAAAAGGAATATTGGTTGAACATGGAAGAGCAAGTAAACACGGCTCGTAAACAAGAAAAATACAATACTCTGTTAGCAAAAAGCTTGTTTGTTACAGATGCTCAAGCCAAAGAACTTGCAGAAAGTGCAGCAACGACAGCTGACATCAGCTTTATCATGAAAAGCTACAATACAGTTAGCGACTCTGCAGTAAAAGTAACAGCTAACGAGATCAAAGATTATTATAATTCACACAAATATTTGTTTGAACGAGAAGAAGCCAGACAAATCGCTTACGTGAATTTTGACATCACAGCATCAGCCGAAGACATTAAAGAAACGGAAAACTGGGTAAATGACTTGAAACCCGAGTTTGCAGAGGCAAAGAATGTACTTGAATTCGCCAACCTTTCATCTGAAAAAAGATTCCAACCCAAATATTACAAAAAGGGAGAATTGGATAACGAGGAACTGGATGAATTCCTGTTCACGGAAAAGAGCGATGCCGTATTCGGACCTTATCTGAAAGATAACGCTTACAATATCGTTCGTGTTGCCGACCGCCGTGTATTACCCGACTCAGTGAGAGCCCGTCATATCTTGATCGCATCAAACAATATGGCCCAATCAGAGAAATTAGCCGATAGTTTAGCAGGCTTAATCCGTAAAGGCGGAGATTTCGATGCTTTAGCAAGACAATATTCTGCCGATCAGAATACCTCTGTAAATGGTGGAGATTTCGGATGGTTCACCCAGGATCAGATGCTCCAACCAATTGCCGATTCAGCGTTCTTCTCTAACAAAAACGAGGTGAAAGTGGTAAGATCAAATTACGGTTTCCATATTTTGCAGGTAACAGACAGATCAAAACCTGTTGATAAGGTACAAATCGGAATCGTTGCAAAAGAAATTACCCCGTCCCAACAAACGATCAACAAGATTTATAACGACGCACGTACTTTTGCAAACAATATCAATACCGTAGAAGATTTTGAGGCAGCTCTAACTGCTAATAATCAAACCAAACGTATCGCAAACTTAGGTAAAAACGATTATCAGATTGCAGGTATTGACAACGCAAGAGATATTATCCGCGAGGCTTATATGGCTGAAAAACCGGGTTTCATCCTGACGACCAAAGAGAAATCGCCGATCTTTGAGGCTGGAGACAAATTCTCTGTTGTGGTTCTAACCGGAATTCAAGAAGAAGGCGTTGCACCTCTAAACTCTGTTTCTGCAGCTATCCGCACAGAACTTATCCGTAAAAAGAAAGGCGAAATCATTGCCAAGGAATTGACTAATGCTATTTCCGGAAGTGAAAGTTTACTTTCTGTAGCACAAAAAGCCAATGCAGAGGTAATGGATGCCACGGATGTTAGTTTCAGTTCATTCCAAGTTCCCGGAGTTGGTATTGAACCCGTGCTGACGGCCGAAGTTGTTACAATGAAAGAAAATGAGATTTCTAAACCGATCATCGGTAACCAAGGAGTTTATGTTGTGGTTGTAAACTCTAAAACTGTTGAAACAGTTACTCCCGAACAAATCGAAGCTGCCAAGAGAAGCATCGAACAAACGAATCTATACACCAAGTTCCGTTTGATTCTTCCCGCATTAGTGAAGAATGCCGGAGTGGTTGATACAAGATACAAATTTTACTAGAAACCTAAACCACAAACTGAAAAAGCCGCCTTGACGGGCGGCTTTTTTATTTCCTCAAAGAAAAACATCACTCCCGTTTCTTTCAATACTTTGATAGAAAAACTATCTTTGCCAGTAAAATGATTCAGATATGAAAGATTATTTCGTACACGAGACCGCCATCGTAGACGAAGGCGCAACAATCGGAAAAGGAACTAAAATATGGCATTTCTCCCACATTATGAGTAATTGCCGGATCGGAGAGAATTGTAACATCGGGCAAAACGTCGTCATATCCCCGGAGGTAGTTCTCGGGAACCAAGTAAAAGTACAAAATAATGTATCCGTGTACACGGGAGTCACTTGTGACGATGATGTTTTCTTGGGGCCATCATGCGTATTCACAAACGTGACCAATCCTCGTAGTGCAGTAAACCGGAAAAGTCAATATGCCAAAACGCACGTGGGCAAAGGGGCTACCATCGGAGCCAATGCCACGATTGTGTGCGGGCATGACATTGGGGCTTACGCCTTCATCGGAGCTGGGGCTGTTGTAACAAAAACTGTTCCTGCATATGCTTTGTTAGTTGGTAATCCGGCTAAACAAATCGGTTGGATGAGTGAATACGGGCATCGTCTTCATTTTGACGAAAAGGGAATAGCCGAATGCCCGGAAAGCAAACAACACTATCATTTACAAAACGGGTTAGTTCAAAAAATAGAAGAATAAATCTAATTATATATCACAATGAAAATCACGATGGTTGACCTTCACGGACAATATGAACGCATCCGGGAAGAAATAAATAACGCCATACAGGAAGTACTTGACACCACGGCTTTCATTAACGGCCCCCAGGTGAAGACTTTCGCCCAACATCTTGCAGTGTATAATCAAGTAGAGCATGTTGTTCCTTGTGCTAACGGCACGGATGCTTTACAAATCGCTTTAATGGCACTCGGCTTGCAACCCGGAGACGAGGTGATCGTACCCGTTCATACTTACGTGGCTACAGCCGAAGTTATTGCTCTTTTACGGCTGGAACCCATTTTCGTGGATTGTGTCGCAGACCGTTTCACGATAGATGTTACCCAAATAGAGGAAAAAATTACTCCTCGCACGAAAGCCATCGTTCCCGTTCACTTGTACGGTCAATGTGCAGACATGGAACCACTCATGGCTATAGCCCGCCGACACAAACTTTACGTGGTAGAAGACACTGCACAAGCTATCGGGGCCACTTACACGTTCAGTAACGGTCTCCAACAAAAAGCCGGATGTATCGGGGATATTGGCACAACCTCTTTCTTCCCCTCCAAAAACTTAGGATGTTACGGGGATGGTGGAGCCTTATTTATCCGAGATCACGAATTAGCCGAACGGGCCCGCATGATTGCCAATCACGGGCAGAAGATCAAATATCACCATAGTGTCGTGGGATGTAATTCCCGTTTAGACACATTACAAGCTGCTATCTTGGATGTAAAACTAAAATACCTTGATGAATATTCAACTGCCCGTAATCAAGCTGCCGAACATTATGACAAAGGGTTAGCAACAGTAAAGGGAATTATCCTTCCACAACGGGCCGCTAATAGCACGCACGTGTTCCACCAGTACACCATCCGGGTTGAAAATCACCTACGGGATGAGTTGAAATCTTTCTTGGCCGAACATGATATTCCTAGCATGATTTATTATCCGATCCCCTTGCATTTGCAAGAGGCATACGCTAAAAAGGGACAAGGACAAGGGACATTCCCCGTTGCTGAACAATTAAGCGAAGAGGTACTATCGCTGCCGATGCACACGGAAATGAAAGTAGAAGAGCAAGAGTACATCATCGAACAAATTCGTACATTCTTTAACCGATAGAGATTTCACCGTGAAAAAGATTCTGATCATCACCTATTATTGGCCACCTTCAGGAGGACCGGGAGTTCAACGCTGGTTGAAGTTCTCGAAATACCTTCCGGAATTCGGTTATGATCCGATCATTATCACGGTTGATCCGGAAAAGGCTGAATATCCCATAAAAGACCACACGCTGGAACAAGATGTACGAGCCGGACAAATCGTGTATCGTACGGATTGTTCCGGTATATATGAATATTATAAAAAACTGACTAAAGCCCAAAGTGCCCCGTATAGCGGATTCGTCAATGAAGGGACTCCCAGTCTAAAACAGAAGATTGCCCGTTTTATTCGGGGTAATTTTTTCCTACCGGATGCCCGAAGAGGCTGGAATAAACACGCTTATCACCAAGCCATCCAAATTATTCAGGAAGAAAAAATAGACGCCGTCATCACAACGGGCCCGCCTATGTCAACCCATCTGGTCGGACAAAAACTAAAAAAGCGTTTCCATCTGCATTGGATTGCTGATTTTCGAGACCCATGGACTGACATCTATTACTATAATAAGATGTACCCAACTCCCATTGCAAAAGCAATTGACCGGAAATACGAACGGAATGTTCTTCTGGATGCAGATCAGGTAATCACGGTAAGCGACTACATCAAAAAGCAACTGGCAGCAAAATCTCCAGCAATTCAAGCCTCTAAAATAAAAGTTATCGCGAATGGATTCGATGCCGAGGATTTCGACCTAATTATTCCAAAGGAGGATGTTTTCACAATTACTTACACGGGAACTTTGGCGGCTGACTACACGATTGATTCCTTTATCCATACAGTTAAAAGACTTTCCACATCGGAAAAACTCAAACTACGTTTTGTCGGTAAAGTGGATCAAGGTATAGCTCAAAAACTCTCGGAACAACTGGGAGATTCCGTAGAAATCCATACGTTCGTAGCTCACGCAGATGCCATCAAATACATGAAGAGTTCTTCTGTTCTATTACTCATTATTCCCAACATCGAAGGGAATAAAGGTAATCTCACGGGTAAGCTTTTCGAGTACATCGGCTCCAGAACCCCCATTCTTTGCCTCGGTCCCACCGATGGTGATGCCGCAACCATCATTCAAGTTTGTAAAGCCGGGAAAACATTCGAGTATGACGATGAAGAAGGTATGCTTCATTTTCTAACCTCCTTACTGAATAATTTTAACCCACAATCTCCTATAAAAGAGAACAATGTAGTCAACCGCTATTCGAGAAAGTCCTTAACCCAGTCTTTAACCCAAATTTTAGCCCACCATGAAGATTAAAAAAGCTATTTTCATGTTACGCAAACTTTTGCGAGATTTCAACACAAACCGCAAGATCGAAATTAACATGGAGAATCAATCTGAAACGCTAGGCTATTATTACATCAAATTTGACGAAGACATAGCTAAGCTCAATCGTCTGATTCACTCTTTCGACAAAAATGGAGTCCCCTTGAACACGACTTATATTGACGTGGAAGATACAAAACTGCACTACTATCCTATTTCCATCGGACAGTACGGGTTAGCCATATTCCACTCGTGGTTAAAGACACATTCCGAAGAGAAAAGGGGCCATTTTCTTCGCATTGCAGACTGGTTTATGAACAATCGGACAGATCATACAGAACTCGGTTGTTATTGGCTAACCGACGTGCCTAAGCCCGAATATCATGTTTATCAACCTTGGAAATCCGCCTTCGCACAAAGCAGGGGAATATCCATGCTATTGAGAGCCTGGCAGCTTACAAAGGACGATACCTATTTGAAGATTGCAACTCAAGCATTAATTCCTTTCACGAAGGATATAACAACCGGAGGGGTTTCCGTAGACCGGGAAAAGGGGGCAACCTTTTACGAAGAATACGTGGCTGAGTGTCCGACACGAGTACTGGATGGTCATGGCTTTTGCCTTTTCGGTTTATACGATTACATTCGTGCAGTTCCTGAAAATAAGGAACCCAATGGGTACGCACTCGCCCTTCGGCTGTTTAATGAAGGAGTAGAAGGTCTTACCCGCCAACTTCCTCTGTTTGATATGGGATTCTGGCCTCGATTCAATCGCTGCGATCTTCCCAGTTATCCACAAGATGACCCCTGCACGATCGGTTATCTCAGACTTGTTCGCCAACAACTCCTAATTCTCTACCGAATCACCGGAAAAGAGGAGTTACACCTTTTTAGCGAAAAATTCCATCATTATGACCGTATTTCCAATATTTTAAAAATGTATCGCCACAAGTTCACGGCATTAAAGAAACTGAATCGTTTATAATATAAACGGGAAAAAATAATACTTTTGTATAAACAAACTCTTGTAATATGTGTGGAATAGCCGGAATATTCGAACGGGATACAGATAACACTCAACTCATGTCGGAAATGCTGGCCACGATTGAACATCGGGGACCAGATGATCAATCTATATATACCTACCAGGATTTCACTCTCGGACACCGGCGTTTGTCCATTATCGACGTCTCCACGTGTGGCAATCAACCCATTTTTAATGAAGACAAGAGTATCTGTGTCATTTTTAACGGAGAGATATACAACTACGAAGAAATCCGGGAAGAACTCAAATCCAAGGGACACGTATTTTATACCGCTACCGACACGGAAGTTTTGGTTCATCTTTACGAGGAGTACGGAACCGGGTTCTTCAACAAGTTAAACGGTATTTTCGCTTTTGCCCTACTGGATCAAAACAATAACCGTCTGATTCTCGCACGGGATCATTTCGGAACTAAACCTCTACACTATTTCCTAAAAGATGGTGTATTAGTTTTCGGTTCTGAACAAAAATCTATTATCCTACACCCGAAATATGAACGGAAATTAAATTTAAAAGCTTTACATATACACTTAAACTTGCGTTACACGCAAGGGAATGAGACTCTTTTTGAAGGCATCAAACGTCTTCCCCCGGCTCACTTTGCCGTGTTTGAAAATGGTCTGTTCACGGTAAAACGCTACTGGCAGCTGACTGTGAATATTGATCGATCCATCACGGAAAACGAAGCGAAAGAGAAGATGAACGAATTGATCAAACAGGCCGTGAAACGCCAATTGGTCAGTGATGTCCCAGTAGGCGTGTATTTATCGGGCGGACTGGATTCCTCAACAATCGTGCAGAAAATGCATGAACTGGGAGTCCCCGATATCAACACGTTTACCCTAGGTTTTAATGAGCCCACGGACGAGTTTCCCGATGCCCAGCAGATTGCTGATCACTTTCACACTCATCATCACACGTTGAGTCTGTCGATGAATCCGATGCAACAAATGCCCAAGGTAATCTGGCATGCCGAGGAACCTAAAATTAACTTGTTGCAGGGATTCAATATGTCAGCTTTTGTCCATCCAACCGTGAAAGTTATTCTTGGAGGACTAGGCGGAGACGAGCTATTTGCCGGGTATGATATCCATAAATTCATTTACCCGTTCAAAAACTGGCATCACCATACTCCACAATGGCTGCAACGTATGTTACGCTGGAAATCAGATTTTATTTTCCGTCTTCAGAATAATTCTAAATCATTACGTTACGACGAATACCGCCGGGGCGTACAAATGTTACTGTCTATTGGGAACGTGGAACGCTTTTACCTCATCCTGCGAAACACGTGGGATTTCGATACCCCGTTCTACAAGAATATCTATTCGGAATCGTTCTTGAAACAGCAAGAAATAGAACAATTCAAGGTACATAAAGAATTTGACAAGATTTTTGAATCTGTACACCATCAGAACGGGTTGGATCAAGTGTTATATGCCGAATTCCAATCCAAAATGGTAAACGATTATTTGCTTACAGATGACCGGATGTCCATGGCCCATTCGGTTGAAGAACGAATTCCTTTCCTTGACCGGGATTTAGTAGACTTCGGCTTTACTCTCCCCGTGGAGATGAAGATCAAAAATAACCAAACTAAAAATCTTTTCCGGGAAGCCATGAAACCATATCTTCCCCCCAAGATTATCACGAAAAAGAAATGGGGATTCACAGTGAACCCGTATCTACAATTCAAAAAGGATTTAAAAGATACAGCCGAAAAGATTCTTACAAAAGAATATATCGAGAAACAGGGGATATTCAATTATGACTATATCCGCTATATCCTGAATTACCCGGCACACCCGAAACTCCGGTGGCACTACAATTTTATCTGGATCATTTTGGGACTGGCAATTTGGGAACAGGAGTTCATACACAAACGAGTAGAAGATAACATCGAAGCTTACTATTAAAATACCTATTCATGAAATACTCTATCATCATTGCCGTATATAACCGTCTGGAAGAAGTGAAAGAACTCCTTGAAAGTGCAGAAAAGCTTGAAGGGGATCGACGTCTTTTTGAATTATTATTCGTGGACGACGGTTCAAAAGACGGATTCAAGGAATTCATCGAACAATACCGCTCTGCCAGCGGACTTCAAATACGAGCCATATACCAACAAAATCAAGGCCCTGGAGCTGCTAGAAATTACGGAATGAGTAAAGCCCAAGGAGAGTATTTCATCTTTGTAGATTCCGATTGTATGTTTCCCCCTCAATGGCTGGCTGAGATTGAGAAGGCCCAAAACGAACATTATTATGATGCATTCGGAGGTCCGGATACCTGTCATCCCTCTTTTTCTCCCCTACTGAAAGCTATTAATTACTCGATGACCTCATTTATCGGAACAGGAGGAACCAGAGGAAATAAAAAGCACGTGGGCCGTTTCTACCCCAGAAGTTTCAACATGGGAATATCCAGAAAAGTATACGACACGATTGGAGGTATGGGAGGATTACGTCATGGTCAGGATATGGATTATTCCATGCGAATATACAATGCCGGTTTTAAAGTGGGGCTAATCGCAGATGCTTATGTCTATCACAAACGCCGTACAAGTATACCCAAGTTCTTCCGCCAAATCTTTAATTGGGGAGTTGCACGCATCAATTTATCCAGACGCCATCCCCATACTCTAAAACCAATTCACCTGCTCCCAGCCCTATTAATCGTCGGATTAGTCGTTCTGGAATTAGGCACCTTTTTCACAGGACAAAACTACCCTCCCGTACATTTTGTATGGAATATCGTTGATTACGGATTAATGTTCGTTTGCTTGTTCGCTTTCTTTCAATCACTTTTTAAATATCGAAACATCATTGTTGCTTTCCTCTCCATCATTACCTTGCTCATCCAAGTCTTCGCTTACGGCTTCGGATTACTCTGGGGAGGCTGGAATGCCTTGCTCGGAAAGGAAGTAAAAGGATTCTCAAAAAATTATTACGGAAATAAGAAATCACAACAACATGAAAATAGGAATTATTCTAGACAAAGAAATCACAAAAGACCAACGGGTTTTAAATGAAATAGAGATTCTTGAAAAGCATGGTCATCAAATTTTCGTACTATGTCTGGATTTATACAATTTGGGGCAAACTTGTAAAATTGGTAAAAATATTTCCGTTACCCGTTTCAAGATGAGTAACCGTCAGAGGGAAATTCTATTTGGAATCGTTAATCGTTTCCCCCTATATAACTGGATATGGCAAAAACACATACGCAAGTTCATAAAAGATACTGGAGTTGAAGCTCTCCACACGCACGACTTATATATGTCAAAACCTGTGTATATGGCCAACAAAAAGTATCATTTACCTATTACCCTTGATTTACATGAAAACTTTCCAGCTGCCATACAATCCTATACTTGGGCAACTAGATTCCCCAAGAGTCTACTTGTGGCTCCTAAACTTTGGAGTAAAAAAGAGAAACGGTACTTACAATATGCAGATCACATCGTTGTCTTGTGTGAAAGCTTTAGAAATGAATTACAACACAAATATCCAGCACTTTCTAAAAAGAGATTTGCCATATATCCCAATGTACCTAATGTTGAAGAGTTAATGACCTACGAGATTCACCCAGAGGTCCTCCCCAATGACCATGATTTCATTCTATTCTATTTTGGAGCTATTGGAGTACGTAGAGGGTTAATTACTTGTTTTGAAGCTTTAAAAAAAATATCCGGGACACATCCACGCATTAAGTTATTACTTATCGGCCCCATTGATAAAGGAGATCAAGAACTCTTCAAAAAATACATGGAGGATCCTGCCATCAAAGAACAAATCATTTACTTTAAATGGAAAAATCTTTCAGAGTTTCCCTCCTACGTTCATCAATCTCACGTGGGTATTTCACCTTTAATCAAAAATCCACAACATGATTCCGGCATCGCAAACAAAGTATTCCAATACATGCTGTTTGAAACACCGGTCTTAGTATCAGACTGTACGCCACAACTCGAACTTGTACAAGAAACTCTATGTGGATTGACCTTTCATAATCAAGATGTTGATGATCTTACAGATAAAATACTGTATCTATACAATCACCCAGAACAATGTAAAACCATGGGCGAGATGGGCAAAAAAGCTGTTCTCTCTAAATATAACATGATCACAGCCGGGAATGAACTGGATAAATTATATCATACATGAACTAACGTACATTCATCCGGAATTTCCGGTAAGGTAAATAAATGCCCATACGTTTCATTGCAAGGATGATTTTATGCTTTTTCGTCGGATTTACAGGCAGATTTATTTTTTTACCTGCAAAGCGATTAATGATCTCCCGAAATACACGACAAGACTCTTTAACCCGATATTTCACATCCGTACGTAACAAGGTTGTTAGCATGATTCTGGAGTTAAAAGGGGAACAAACTTCCGAAGCGATCCAACATTCCTGCTTGGATTGTGCTGACGATGGTCCCCAATCCAATTCCCAGAAAAACATATCCAATACACTCAGATTATTAGCTTTAAAAAGCAATCGATTGGCATCATACCATTCCTGTAATTCCCGTACAGCATAAGGATAATCCCGACATTCCATCAAAGCTGCAAGTTCCCTCCCGGATACGTTATCAGGATAATTGTAATAACTTCGGGCAATTTCTCCTAAGTTACCATTCAGCATAATCGAATCTTTAAAATAATTCCTGTTACCGGAAAGAATCATAGTTGCCGTCCGATCCCTTGCATAATCTAAACTATTCTTATATGCATCCTTTAATGCTGGGTTAACCTCTATTGGATACTGAAGTACATGGAATGGCTTTCCTACCAGCTCTGTCAATTTTTTAGGAATAACCAAATCCGGATGATTTTCTTTAAAAGTGGGATGTTTATAAATAAAATAAGTACACTCTTTCAAGCCCAAACTAGAGGCAAAAACTATCCTGCTATCAAATCCGGCAGTTACCGGAATTGCCACTTTATAACGTTTAGCAATAGCCTCTATATATCCCTTGAACATAGGTATAACCTGTTCTACTACAGCCTCTAATGTCTGTCTCTGCACGGGTACTTTTGGGAAGAAACGCACGACCTTACGTTCCGCGACATCTAAGTAAGTATTTGCCATTAAACGGAATACACCCTGTTTCCACGTCTTATCAGATACGGTATATAATCGATATTTATAGATGGACGAATTAAAAAATACTTTCGCTTCTTGATCCACAATATCCTCCAAAGGAAAAAAACGTTCCATCAGTTTCACTTGAGAGGCAAAAACATCAACGGTATCATTATAGTAAAGCATCCGTTGAGCACAAGCATCTGGAATAATTTTTACTCCCGCAGCATCTTTACAAAGCACAATAAACTGTCCGCAGTACAAGTCCAGTTCTTGCAACAAGGTTTCCACATTAGAAGTTTCAGCAAGCCTTTGCACAATATCTTCATTTGTATCATCTGTATTCCGATAATCAAATAGATAGCCTAATACGGCAACCGACAAGTATTTTCCATCTTTCTGCACGTATTCTAGATTTGGATGCACATAAACATGATAAGCATCAAATTGGAATTGCTTCCACTCATTTAAAGGTAATTCTTTTATCGAAATAATATACTGCCGATTAAAAAGCTCTGTCTCCATCATTCTTTCATTTTAGATTTCTATAAATATAATGAATTCCGCCCGACATGAAACAAGTAGTTTGTCACATCCGGAACTTTACATTTTTCACGTTCTCCTTTAATCTTTTCAAATCGGACCATTTGTTCCAAGCCCCTTTCAAATTATTCTCCTCGTTTTTATCGTAAAAATGCCATTTATACAACAAAAATGGATAACAGACTAAAATGACCAATTTCACTAAAACGCTTATCCAGATAGCCGTTTCATTAAATACGGTTCCTACAAAATATAATAACGTTCCTATAACAAGCACTTTCCATACTTTTGTCAGTTCGTAAGGAATCGCATAATACTTTTGAGCAAACACGTAACACGCCAACCACGAAATTACCTGTACGATCATTGTTGACAAAGCTGCTCCGTACATACCCATCGAAGGAACTAGTAACATATTCAAGAAGAAGTTCAACACGGTAATACCAACAATAATATAGCTTATTATCTTTGTCTTTTTCATTACCTGCAACCCGATCATACAACACTCCCGCATCATACTGAAAAAAATAGCATAAGTCACGAATGGTATGACATATAATGCTTCGATATAATCCGGATTAGTCGTTACCCAAACAATGCCTTCCCGAGAAAATAAATTTAATCCTAAAGCACAAAACATCAAACCAAAAGAGAAATATGTCAAAACTTTTGAATAAAAACGCTTATTGTCCGGATCATTCATTTTTTTCATCAACAATGGCGTTAAAGCCAATTGTACAGATGTCACGACAAAGACTTTAAGAGTATTTCCCACTTTATAACCCAAGCTATAAAAACCAACATCTTCCAATCCTTGGAAATGGTTGATTATGTAACGGTCAAAAACAGTAAGCAAACTTCCAACTATTGCAGGAAAAACTAACGGATAACTATATGAAAGCAATTGAATGGTACATCTCTTATCTATTCGAAGAGAACTATTCTTAATAATTAATGGCAAGACCATAAACAATTGAATAATAATACCAAAGAACTGAGCTTCATAAACTCCTGCAACTCCCCGATGCAAAGAAATCGTAAAATAGATAGTCAATATCAACGTTACAAATAGCCTCACGATATTCGTAGCCGAATAATAAATAGGTTTACTTTGTAACCGTAATAAATTCTGCGGAACCTCAACGACCGCTCCCAACATAGATGTCAATATCAACAATTGGAGAATATACGGAAGCTCTTCTCCTATAGAATATCCCTCTTGTTGAATCAATAAGGTTGATAACCCATCAACATTCAACCACAATAATCCTCCAACACCTAAAGAAGTTAATATTGTAAACAATAATGTCGTGAAAAAAACGGATTTTTGCTTATCCCGAAATTCAGCATCCCAATACCACCGGATCAACCCGGAATATAGAGAAAGTCCCATCACCGCAATCAGAATTTGTGATGTCACTTCCAATAACCCCATCAACCCGTAGTCTGCAGTAGAAAAATACTCCGCATCCGTGTAAAGAGGTATCAGAATAAACCCGACAAGTTTTACGGCCACATTTCCAATACCATAAAGTACGGAATCTTTCATGACCTGTTTTATATCCTTAAACATCCTGTTCTTTTGTGATTTCTTGGTATATCAACATCATACCCTCCACGTTTTTATCCCAATCGTATAACTCTCGTACTCTTTTTTCTCCATTTTCAGCTAAAGTTATTCGTAAAGCCTCATCATCCATCAACCTCTCCATTGCAACAGAAGCCTGTGACGGATTTTCTCGTTCCACCATAAGACCAGATTCTCCCGGTTTCACAATTTCAGTAAACCCTGGAGCATCCGAAACAACTACAGGACAACCCATCGCCATCGCTTCCACCACGGCGACACCAAAACTTTCAGCCCGAGAAAGAGCAACAAAAACATCAAAGGAATGAATCTGTTCCGGTAAGAGATGATGCGCCACCTTCCCTTCGAACACAACCTTCTCGGATATTCCCAAATTTACAACCCGTTGTTGTAATTTTTCTAGTTCACTCCCCTCGCCCACGATACGTAAATACAAATCCTTTTCTGGTCGCCGTTTACACAAGAGAGCAAAAGCATCTATCAACGTGTCTATCCCATAACCATGTTCCAATGTTTTCACAATACCAAACACGAACTGATTTGTTGCTTGTTGCTTCTCTACACGCCGTCTAAACAAACGCATATCCACTCCAAACGGGGTAACAGAAATTTGTCTTTTATCCGTGTATTTAGAAAGTTCTTGTGCCATTACATGACTTGTTGATAGAACTCGATCTGCTTTTTTTAAAATATATTTGATCACGCAAGCCCGACTCCAAGCCCGACGGGGATAATCGTATATATCAGTTCCCCAAGCTGACACAATGAAAGGATGAAAACCCGCTAAAGCCCCGAACAACCCATTATCCGACAAATAATGAGCATGAACAATATCAGGATGAAATATTTGAATGGAATTCCGAATATCTTTTATCAACGCCCGGTAATAAGTAAACAATTTTATCGGAAAAAATCCTTTTATCCCCTTCATCTCACGAGATTTACAGAACGATTTGACATACACATTCTTAAATCCCGCATAATAATCAACTTCCCCACAAGGATAAAAACTATATAACATAATCTCCACGCCCCGCTCTGCAAGTGCACTTACCCAACGTTGAGTATGTATTGTAGTGGGACTTGATAACATGAACACTCTCATAATTCAATTCTTGATAAACAAAAATAGCAATTATTCATTGAGTAGTAAAAGATTTAATATTATATTTTTTATTTTTGTCGACGATTAAACATTGCCATAAAACAGATTCAAAATGAAACAGCTAAAATTAAAAGCATACTATCCTCATTTATTCGCAATTATATTATTCATCTTGATTGGTTTCATATATTTCTATCCTTCATTACAAGGAAAAGTGATTAATCAATCAGATGTATCCTCTTTCGTCGGTGCCGCCAAAGAAACAATCGACTACCGAGCCACACATAACGGAGAAGAACCCCTTTGGACGAATTCCATGTTTAGTGGAATGCCTACAACCATGATCAGCACCTACTATAAAGGGAATTATCTAAAAAATATTTACGAATTTCTATTTGTCGGACCTCGTCCTGCTGCCGATTTAATTTTAGGTTTCATCTGTTTCTATTTTCTCATGCTGGCATTCGGTGTCAATCCATGGTTATCCATTGTCGGAGCCTTGGCATTTGGCCTTTGTTCCTATAATTTCCAAATTATTCAAGTGGGGCATAATGCAAAAATGACTACTATTGCCCTCATGCCCGCGGTGTTAGCCGCTCTTGTTTACGCATTCCGAAAGAACCGATGGTTAGGAGCTGCACTTTTTGGCATCACGCTTTCTTTCGAGATTATGGCCAGCCATCCACAAATTACCTTCTACTTGGCATTCATTACCATCTTCTATGGTGTCGCCCAATTATACACCGCTATAAAAGAAAAGGCTCTACCTAACTTCTTAAAAACTGCGGTATTATTAATTGTTGCTGCCGGATTAGCGGGAGCAACTAACGTGAATCATCTGTGGCCGACATGGGAATACGGGAAATATACCATGCGTGGCGGTTCGGAATTAACTTTAAATCAAAAGAACCAAACTAAAGGAGGATTGGATAAAGAATACGCAACAGCATGGAGTTACGGGATCGATGAATCCCTAAATCTGTTGATCCCGAACTTTAAAGGAGGAGCCTCTGCCGGGGCGTTAAGTAAAAACTCGGAAACGTACAAATTCTTAAAGAGTGCAGGAGTCCAGAATGCAGATCAAATGATCAAGCAAATGCCTTTATACTGGGGTCCTCAAGCGTTTACAGCCGGACCGATGTATATGGGAGCCATCGCAATCTTCTTATTTGTATTAGGATTAGTTTTAATCAAAGGCCCCATGAAATGGTGGATCGTGGGAATATCCTTGTTAGCCCTATTCTTGGGTTGGGGACGTCATTTCATGGCATTATCAAGTTTCTTCTATGATTATGTTCCTTTGTACAATAAATTCAGAGTACCTTCGATGATACTGGTTGTACTGCAAGTGACCATCCCGTTATTAGGCATATACACGCTGAACAAAATTCTCAATGGCTGTTTTGAACGACAAGTCCTTGTTAAGGCATTAAAAATATCCCTTGGCGTTACAGCCGGAATTTGTGCTCTATTTGCTTTGCTTCCCGGACTTGCCGGAAATTTCTCCGCACCTATTGATACGCAAGCCGAATGGTTACAACAATATTTACCTGCAGAACGGGAATCATTACTCCGCTCCGATGCTTTCCGTTCATTGGTATTTATATTATTGGCAGGAGCCGTTATCTGGGCGTGGGTAATCCAAAAATTAAAAGTAACCCAAGTCGCTATAATCATGGGGTTACTAATTCTTGCAGATATGTGGACCGTGGATAAACGCTATTTAAATGCAGACCATTTCGTTACACAACGAGAATTTAATAGCCAATATAAATTACGTCCAGCAGATAATGCTATTTTAACCGATAAAGATCCTAATTACCGGGTGTTGGATTTATCCGTAGACGTGTTTAACGATTCCCACACCAGTTATTTCCACAAAACAATCGGGGGCTATAGTGCCGCAAAATTACAACGCTATCAAGACATGATTGATTACTTTATCATTCCCGAAATACAGAATCTCGGGAACGCATTAAAGCAATCTCCGACTCTCTCTGCTATAGAGGGAAGCCTTTCCCAGCAAAAAGCGCTCAATATGTTGAACGCAAAATACATTATTATTGATCCGAACTCGGCCCCGATCAACAACCGTTTCGTGTATGGGAATGCATGGTTTGTCAAAGATTACGAACTAGTCGACACTCCGGACGATGAAATTATCACGTTGAAACAAATCGACCCGAAAGAATCCGCCGTTATCAACAAAGAATTCCAATCTATTATTCAAGACAAAGGTTTTAATTTCGATGAAAACGCAACCATCCAACTGACATCTTACGCCCCGAATAAATTGGAGTATAAAACTTCCGCCGCCGATGAACAACTAGCCGTTTTCAGTGAAGTATATTACCCAAAAGGTTGGAATGTCTACGTGGATGGCAAACCGAGTGAATTATTCCGGGCTGATTACATTTTACGAGCCATGATTGTTCCCGCGGGAGAACACGTGATCACGTTCGAGTATAAACCACAATCCTATTTCATGGGAGCCAAAATATCAGCAATCAGCTCCAGCATATTATTACTCGCGTTATTAGGATGTATTGCATTTTATATCATTCGCCATTACAAGAAAAAAGATTAACTACCCATAAAATAACGACAACCGGACAACCCGCTTGTCGTTATTTCCGTATCAATACAGATGGCATGAAAATTGCTGATTATTACGAAAAATAAATTTTTATGAGAAAATATTATTGGATTCTTTTATTTGCTGTGGGATTATTTTCTTGCACAAAAGTCAGTAAATTAAGTGATACGGCAGAAATTGTTTCCTTCACGATATTGGATCAAACTGAAGGAATCATATTAAATAAAGATGAAATCACGATCACTAATAACGTAGTTACAATCCCCTTAGACTATGGACGAAAATTATTTCCCCTTACCATAAAAGCGGATATTAAATTTTCATCTACCACAGATGATGTCATTAGCGTTGATGAGGAACCTTTAAATTTAAAAGAAATCACATTCAAAGACGTATATACTCCACAAACATTTTATCTCATCTCGGAGAGCGGAATCCCCTTATTAGGGAAAATCATATTAAAAGATAAAACAAACGCGGAAATTACCAATTTCCATGTTACAAATTACACCGAAGAAGAAGTTAGTGTCGCCATTCGCAATAATAACATCCGTATCAATTTCAAACAAGATTTTAATTGGCCCGTGACCGTTGAAGCTGATATCACCCATAACGGGAAAATAAAAGCCGGATCGGCACAATCTCCCTTTACCTTCTCGGGACCGAAAGATCAAAAACAAATCACGTTAATTGCAGATGACAATCAAGACGAACGGGTTTGGAATATACAGGTTGTTCCCACAATAGAAAATTCCAATTTTGAATCATGGATTAATGTTGATAATTCTAAAGTAAACATAGATCCAACACCTGGCAAAGGACTCGGATGGGCAACAGCGAATAATTCTTTTGTACAAGGAACAACTCCGGTACCTTATCAAAAAGGATATGCCGCTCAACTCCAAACAGGTATTCAAAACTTAGCCAACTTGGGAATTGGCGAATTAATAACAGCCGGGACAATTTTCACGGGATATTTTCAAATAAAAATCTCTGCTTTAAACAATCCCCCGCTAATGACCTATTTCGGGATACCATTTATTATGCGTCCACAATCCATCTCATTCGATGCAAAATATGTGGCTGGAGCAAAATTCCAACAATCAGAAAGAAAGGATGAAAAATCTCCTTATATAATAAAAGACATCCCGGGTGTTGACCAAGGACGTGTTTGGGTTGAATTACTCCGCTGGGAAGGCAATGGAGAACTGGAATATCACGGAGATCATGCCGAGCCTGTAGAAGGTCTTAAAGTCTTGGGAAAGGGTGAAATGATCTTCGACGGAGCCAATACTGCACTCCAAAACTGGGACAACTATACAATCCCGATCAACTACGATAGCAAGTACAAAGATCTGGAACCAACACATATATCTATCGTAATGACGTCCAGTAGACAAGGAGACCTGTTCATTGGAGCTAAAGGTAGTACTTTAACCGTTGATAACGTTGTTGTTAACTTTTAATCCGAGAAAAAATGAAATTAATATACCTTTTACTTGTACCATTATTTTGTACTCTAAACATTACCGCTAAAGAGAGAAATCAATCAAAATCAGTCACTACTCAAGCGGATAGTATTTCCGATGACCAGGTAGAATATCGATTTGCTCTCGGGGTTCAGTTGGGGACCGATATTGGTGGAGCCATACCTTTCCCATTCAGTAATGTTCCCGATGTATTTAATCCTTATCCCAAACTTTCGCCATCAATAGGTGCAAAGCTTACTTTTCCCGTGACCAAAAAATGGACGCTAGGAGCTGAAGTCACGTACAAGAAAGTCGCTATTGATGCCGATGCACGCATCGACAACCAACGATTCCATGACGATAAAAACAATATTATATCCCGTTTCTGCGGATCTGCCGAAATGTCAATGGATTTTACGATGCTAGAAATTCCTCTTTATTTCAAGTACACATTCAAAAATCAAAAAGACCGAATTCTAGCTGGCCTTTACGGAGCATGGATTATCAACGCTAAATTTCGTAATACCGTAACCAAAGGTTATATGATGACGGACGACAAGGTCTACAATGGTTCTATCGATCCTGGTAATCCTCTATATATCAATTTCAGTAATCTATTGGACAGTTGGGATATGGGCCTTATTGCCGGATATGAACGTCAACTATTTCCACGCATAGAACTAGGTTTACGATTTAGTTGTGGATTCAAAGATATATTCAAGCCTAGTAACCAGTATTTTGACTATAAAATGTTACACATGAGAGGTAGTTTGGTTTTAAGTTATAATCTATTTGACATCAAACCTCCCAAATTGAATCCTTTCAGATAAATAAAAAAAACGATCAATTAATTTTGATCGTTTTTTTATCTCAAAATATTTCTGATAAAACTATTGCATCAACTCTTCCGTCGTATCCACCAACTTGTACAATTTATCAGACCTTCGCAATTTCGTTTCGCATGGCATGGAGAAAATAGCTCCTTTATCCACTTTTTCAACAGGTTCCATTTCTAATCTTAACTCCGGAACAATCATTTGTACAACACCAGTATTCGGCCCGACAATCAGCACTTCCTCTCCTACTTTCAAGTCATAGGATTCCAATTTAAATTCTCCGACTTGCAACTTCCCAAAATAATTCGTCACTTTACCAATACATACCTTCTTCTTCGTGGCCTTAGACCCGTACACCTCGCTCCATTCTCCCAAACGCTGCCCCAAATAGTAGCCATCCCAAAATCCCCGGTTAAACACGGTAGACAACCGTTCTTTCCAATTCGCAATCTTCTCCGCCCCATAACTTCCGTCAAGATAAGCATTCAATGCCTCGTCATAGCACTCGCAAACAGTCTTCACATACTCCGCCGAACGGGCACGCCCTTCAATCTTGAAAACCCGCACCCCGGCATCAATCATTTTATTAATAAAACCGATCGTACACAAATCTTTAGGAGACATGATATATTTCCCGTCAACCTCCAATTCTATATCACTCTCGGTATCTTTCACCGTATAAGAACGCCGGCATATCTGGTAACAAGCCCCCCGATTTGCCGAAGCATTCATCTCGTGAAGACTCAAATAACATTTACCCGAAACCGCCATACACAAAGCCCCGTGAGAAAACATCTCGATCTGGATCAATTCCCCCTTGGGACCACGCAAATCGTTCTCAACAATTTGCCGATGAATTGTCATCACCTGATCCATATCCAGCTCCCGCGCCAGCACCACGACATCCGCAAATTGTGCGTAGAACTTCACCGCCTCGTAATTGGTAATATTACATTGCGTGCTGATATGCACTTCCACCCCTATCGACCGGGCATACAAAATAGCCGCAATATCCGAAGCTATAATTGCCGACACCCCGGCATCCTTCGCACACTCGATCACCTGGTGCATCTTCTCAAGTTCGTTATTATATATAATCGTATTCACCGTGAGATAAGTCTTCACCTCTCGGGCATTACAACGTTCCACGATATTCCTCAAATCATCCAGCGTGAAATTAGCCGATGAACGGGAACGCATATTCAACCCTTCCACTCCAAAATAAACAGAATTCGCTCCTGCCTGCAAAGCCGCCTCCAAAGATTCATAAGAACCAACCGGAGCCATCACTTCAAAATCTTTCCTTTTCATATCGTTTCTTTAAGGAGACAAAAGTAACTCCCTTAATTGAAAATTAAAAATTTAAAGACCACTCTTAACAGGATGCGTTAAACTTTCATTAAATCTTTATTTTCATTGCAAAAACAAAAAATTCCTTCTATATTTAGCTGTGATAAAAAGAACTATTTATCACACTAAGAAACACACCATGACATTAAAACCATTCTATGCTAAATTAAAATCCCTCGCCAAATTACCAATTGGGTTGGTGAGTATCTTTCTTATTTTAAGCACTCACACGGCAATTAGCCAAATTCAAGATAAACAAACCGTTCAAGATTCCACAGAAGACAACCAAGTCCATTTCTTCGTTCAAGAGATGCCCGTATTTCCCGGTAACCTAAATACATGGATATACAACAACATACGTTATCCGGAAGCAGCCAAAGAGAAAAAACTCGAAGGGAAAGTGTATGTTCGGTTCATCATTGAAAAAGATGGAAGCGTCAGCAATGTCAAAATTATTCGGGGAGTTTCACCAGAACTGGACAACGAGGCAAAAGCAGTTATCGCCTCCATGCCCAAATGGGAACCGGGGAAACAAGAGGGTTCTCCCGTGCGTGTTTCATACACGGTACCCGTTTATTTCGCTTTAAGAAGCACCTCTCCCAGCATTGAAAGAAGGACCTTTGACAGGTACTTGAAAGCATTGAATACAGAAGAAGAAAAGCTAAAAAACGGACTTGACACGGTTCCTCAGGCTTCTTTCGACATGTATCGCCTCTATCTGAAAAAACGTTACGGGACAGACAAGGCTGTTTACAAAGGTATCATCACTTCCGCCCGGGAACAGCAACAATCCTCGGAAATCATGTTAAGCATCGTCATGCCCACCATGTCTCTTCCTGTTTCCGACAAAAACAAAATATTACAATTCTATAAGGAAGAATGGGACGAACAAATCCGGCTTATAGACAGTCTGCCGACAGAAGATTTCACTTCGGAGTATATACGAATCACCCCTCGTTTTAGGGCAAACACAACCCTGCGAGAGATCAAAATCCGGGACTACCTGGGAGAGAAGAAATTCAAAAGATACGTTGAAGACTGTATTTTCAATCCCGGCAAACTCATTCGGGCTATTATTGCCAACCCCTTTGTCGGTAAATGGGAAAAAGTAACGGAAAACGGGGTTGCAACCAAACAACTCTTACAAAAAGAATACTTCGACGATTTCACGTTCAGTTGCTCTAACGGAGTCAATGGAACCTATAAAATCACCCACGGACAATTTCTATCGGAACATGCCCCTTCCGTAAAAATAAAAGACATCGTGGAATCCTCCGCTCATTACCAATACGATGCAAATAACCGGATACTTGTCCTCACGGGCGAAGTAAAATTAAAACTGGCCGATGGAACCCACAAAAACGTTCAGGTCAAGGAAACGTGGCGTAGAATAGAGTAAAAATAAAGTTTTTTTTATACCTTTGTTTGATTCATTATGGGATATTTAAATCAAATAAAAATTATATGAACGAGGAAGTACAATTTTATCTCGACGAAGCAAAAGAGAGAATGGAAGCTGCTCTGAGTCACCTGGAATCAGAACTTAGTAAAATCAGAGCGGGAAGAGCCAACCCGAAAATCTTACAAGACGTGCTGGTTGACTATTATGGTAGTCCTACCCCGTTATCACAAGTAGCCAATATTTCAACCCCAGACCCGAGAACAATTGCAGTTCAACCTTGGGAAAAAAGCATGATCTCTCCCATTGAAAGAGCAATCATGAACGCTAATCTCGGTTTGAACCCGGATAACAACGGAGAAATTATTCGTATAAATATCCCGCCTCTAACAGAAGAGCGCAGACGCGACCTTGTAAAACAAAGTAAAGGCGAGATGGAAACAGCGAAAGTAAGTATCCGCAACGCTCGCCGGGATGTCATTGAGCAAGTGAAGAAAATGGTAAAGGACGGACTTCCGGAAGATATGTCCAAGGACGCTGAAGCTATCGCTCAAAAAATGACAGACGAGTACGGCAAGAAAGCCGATGAATACTTCGCGAAGAAAGAAAAAGACATCATGACAATTTAGCAAGCTAAAAGCTAACAACTAATAATTAAAAGCTAAAAGTTAATGTCAACAAAGCATTCACTTTTAGCTTTCAATTTTATCCCCAACTTTTATCTTCTAGTTTTTATCTTTTAGTTTTCTCAAGTCTTCGGGAGTATCAATCCCTATCGATTCATGATTCGTGATGCTAACGGCAATCGTGTAACCGTTTTCCAACCAACGTAATTGTTCCAAAGACTCTGCCTGTTCCAGAATACCCTGCGGGATAGAAGTCACTGCCTTCAAAATCTGCGGACGATAAGCATACATTCCCACGTGTTTATAAAACGGAGTTTTAGCCAGCCAATCTTCACGCTCCACGCCCCTACAATAAGGAATCGGATTCCGGCTAAAATAAAGGGCAGTATGATTAGCAGAAAATACAACCTTTACTTTATTCGGATCAAAAATCTCATCATTTTTCTCGAAAGGCTTGGCCAACGTGGCAATCTGCACAGCAGGATCTTCAAAGCACGCGATCAACGATTCAATCTGTTCCGGGATAATAAAAGGCTCATCCCCTTGCACGTTCACCACCACGTCAAAGTCACGATGCAACATCTCCTTAACTTTCGTGTACGCCTCGTAACATCGGTCCGTGCCACTCCGATGTGTCTCGGAAGTCATTACCGCACGCCCACCAAAAGCGAGCACGGCATCATATATACGCTCGTCATCCGTCGCCACGTACACGTGAGCAGCAACAGCTGCAGCCTTCTCGTACACGTGTTGAACCATAGGTTTTCCGGCAATATCCACCAACGGTTTCCCGGGGAAACGGGTGGAAGCGTAACGAGCCGGAATCAATATCAATGAAGTCTCTTCTATCGCCATCTTATTTCAATCTGTCTTTATTCTCTTCTTCTGAATGTAAACGCCGTAAATGATCTGAATTAGATAATATCTTCAATTTCAAATTCTGCGGGTAATTCGAGTGCTTCTCCAAGAAAGAATTCACCATCGTGTACACATTCTTACTCGTATGCCCTGTTAATCCTGCGCTTAACCAAGAGCCCGGAAAGAAAATATCCCCCGTCTGTTGAATCTCCTGCAACGCACCAAGCAATTTCGGTACATACCCCTCCGCCTCCATTCTCCTCCGCGGGTGATTCAACCACCGCAGACACTCTTCCACCCATACCTCATTCACCCGGTTTTCTCTTACGAGTAAAGCGTTAAACACGCTATCACGCACATGCTTATCTCCGGATAAAGAGGGGTATACATATTCAAAACGATCCAGCAAATCCTTGTTTTTAACCGTTTTCATAATGTATGCCTTCATATCTTCATAAACATTCGTATCCCGCAATACCAAATTAAACGCAATACTAATCTTATCATGTTCATTGATCGTTACGTCTTCCGGTAAATCTTGTTCACCCTTTAACACGCTTGACAAATAGGAACAACTCTTCGGTGAAGAACAAATTGACAATAACGTATTAAAATACGATTTTTTATTCTTCCCCTCGGCCTTATTATTCACCATATTAATACAAAAACGTTCCAGGTCGTCCTGTATTAACTGCCGACTTCCCTCGTCCAGATAAGTTGAATAAATAATTCTCAAAAAACTTAACGTCCGGTTCACAACCAAGTTATTCTTCTCTTGTGGTAAATGTTTGATACATAACTTTAAGAAAAACTCCCCTTTCACTTTTTTATGCAAAACCCCTTCATAGAGAGCTTGCCAAGCAACTGCCCTATAAAGCGGGTCATTCAAATTTCCCAGTTCATCATCGAGAAAACGAATAGAAAAATCCGTAGGCAAGAAACAACCGTATCCCATGACATCCCCATCCGGCAACACGACAGAAGCCCCATACCTGAAAGGAGTCAGCGAATCTCGCAACGGGATCAACGTTCTCTTCAACCCCATGTAATCCCAAAAAACAGACACCGCCTGAGGCCAAACCCGATTCTTCCCGCTCTCATCCGTCATCACGATCCCGTTCTTCTGGAATTCGATCACGGGAGCCCCGCTCTCTTTTATCCATATCTCGTTCCAAGCCTGCAAATCCTGTCCCGTTGTACTTTCCAACAACTTGATCAACTCGTCCCAATCCGCGTTAGAATAAGACCACCGACGAAGATACCTTTGCAACCCGACCTGCAACCGCCGTTCGGAAATCTCCCGTTCCAACATGCGCATCACGATCGGAGCCTTGTGATAAATAATATCCCCGTACAAAGTTCCCGCATCCTTCAGATTATCCAGCTCCTGCAATATCGGGTGAGTCCCCCTCGTCCGATCCGTCCGCAATGCTGGCTCGTAATGATTCAAAAAGAAATTCAGACGATGATTTACCTCCGGGTATAACTGGGTCATAATCTTGTCAGACATGAAACCGGCAAAAACCTCTTTCAACCACACGTCATTAAACCACCTCATCGTGACGTAATCACCAAACCACATGTGGGCTGTTTCGTGAGCGATAACATCGCTGCGTTTCATCCATGCCGTCAAGTCTGCATTCCGATCCAAAAACATCGTCGATGCCCGATAATACACGGCTCCCGGATGCTCCATCCCACCATACTGGAAATCGGGAATAGCAACAACATTATATACATCAAACGGGTAGCGTATCCCCGTGTAGTGTTCCATCCAATCCAATGCATGACTTACCTCTCTAGCTATGACCGGGATACTGGCATTAATCTTCGAAGTATCCGTCTCCCGGTGGTAAATACCGATCCAACGTCCCCCCACGTAACGTTCCAAGTACGAGAACCTCCCCACGGTAAAAGCAAACAAATAAGTACTCAATGGCTTTGTTTCCTCGAATTCATACAACTTATAGTCATTAAAATATTCCGTACGAACCGGTTCCCCGTTAGCCACAGCCCTCCACCGGGAAGGTACTTTCAACGTCAATTTAAATCTCGCCTTTATATCCGGTTGGTCAAAACAAGGCATCAATGTACGACACCGGTCCGGAACCAGCAACGTGTATAGCATATCGTCACTTCGATTCAAAGAGGACTCCCCCGCTTTAAACTGGATGACCAGCTCGTTCCGCCCCTTTTTCAAGTGTTCCGGATGAATTATAATATGTTCATTTTTAAACGTGTACGGGATTTTTCTCCCATCCGAAGATGTAACGGCAAGAATATTCTCTTTTGCCTCTTTAAAATCCAGAATGACCGGAATCAAATCAAACAATTCAAAAAAGATCGTCGATTCAGCCATAATAGCCTCACTCCTGTCCGCCGGAATGGAAAAATACAATTTATAGGTCACGCCGCCTATATTCGCTTTACGTTCTTTGGCCAGTTCCAAAGACACACCATCTTCTACCTTATCTTGTTCCTTTTCACAAGAAACCAGACTCAGTAGCAATGAGATCACTACCAATACACGACACACCACGTTTTTAATTATTTTTGTTGAACTTCTCGTTGGATATGGCACTCGCCATTAAAAACCGCTCCGGACTCGATCGCGATATAAGCAGCTTTAATCGTTCCCGTGAATACCGCTTTTGCCCTCAAAGAAACAGTTCCCGTCGACACGATATTCCCTTCCATGGTTCCTAAAATATCAACATTCGGAGAATTAACCTCTCCCTCCACCTTAGCCATCTGCCCGATAACTAAACGTCCTTTCGTGAAAATCTTTCCCTTAAGTTCTCCATCAATACGAATGTCATTTGAAGCATGAAGATCTCCGGTGATCTGAGTTCCTTCACTGAGTAAATTTAACGCTATTTGCTGTTGTACTTCTTTTCCCATGATTTATCGTTTACTTTATTTTCTTTCCAAACGTAACCGCTTTATATCATACTTCACGGCTCTCACAAGCAATTTTCCCGCTTGCACATCCCCTTTCAAAACGGCATTTTCTTCAATAATCAAAAAACAAGTTTCCACGTTCCCTTCCACCAATCCCCCTACCTCTAGCTCCACACAAGAAATATTTCCTGTTACCACGGCTCCCGACTTCACTTCTACCTTACCCTTTGCAGTAACATTTCCAGAAATTTTGCCAAATAAACACAAATCCCCAGGCAGGATAATATCTCCCTCGATCTCGGAATCATTCAAGACAATCGTCTGTTTCATCTCGGTACTGTCCTGACTCGCACTTTTTCTCATTTAGCATCCATAATAATCGACCAAATATACAACAAGTAATTTAAAATTGGAAATAATTTTTTATTCCATAAAATCCAAAAATCCTAAACATCTGAACATTCAAAAAAATGACAAGATCCATAAAGCCTTAAATCTAGACTCTATGGATCTCATCACACTTATAACTTTTCCAGCTTTTAGTTTTTAACTTTTATCTTTCGTGTACCCCCACTTCAAATAAATAGCCCCCCACGTGAAACCGGCACCGAAAGCGGCAAGAATTAAATTATCCCCTTTCTTCAATTGATCCTCCCACTCGTACAAGCACAATGGAATTGTCGCCGAAGTCGTGTTTCCATACTTGTGAATATTTACCATCACTTTTTCTTTCGGCAATCCCATCCGTTCCCCGGTAGCCTTAATGATCCGCAAATTTGCTTGATGAGGAACCAGCCAAGCCACGTCCTCTGACGTCAAATTATTACGATTCATCACCTCCACCGACACATCAGCCATGTTCGACACAGCATGTTTAAACACGGGTTGTCCTTCCTGGTAAATATAATGTTCCCGGGCTAAAACCGTATCAATGGTAGGCGGTTTCAAAGAGCCACCCGCTTTCATATGCAGATGAACACGTCCCATTCCATCCGAACGCAAGATGTGGTCAATCACTCCCAAATCCTCAGTAGTCGGCTCCAACAACACAGCGGCAGCTGCGTCACCGAAAATAGGGCAAGTTGCACGATCCGTGTAATCCGTGATCGCGGACATCTTTTCAGCTCCCACTACAATCACTTTCTTATAGCGACCGCTCTCCACGTACTGTGTCGCAGTGATCAAACCATATAGGAAACCGGAACATCCGGCATTAAGATCAAAACTAAAAGCATTCTTTATTCCCACCATATCGGAAATCACGTTTCCGTTAGCAGGGAAGTGCATGTCGGCAGTAACCGTACAGCAAATCAATAAATCAACTTCTTCCGGTTTCAAACCTGTTTTACGAAACAAGTCCTCCACCGCTCTGGCCCCGAGGTAAGCACTGCCTTTATCGGCATCCCGCAAAATACGTCTTTCTTTTATACCGATTCGAGTCATGATCCATTCGTCAGTGGTATCCACCATTCGGCTCAACTCCTCGTTAGTTAGAATATAGTCGGGATAATACGCTCCTACCCCTGTGATTACCGCTCTTGGCCTTTCCATAAAATAAAAATTTTCAAATTGAATAATAGAATCAGACACCTATATACAATCATAGCCCCCTAGTACAGGGGGCTGTATTATCTAAGGCAATCTTTATCATTGCATCAATATTATGCAACAACTGCTTTCTCAATAGCCAATTTACCCCTGTAATACCCGCATTCCGGACATACAGTATGATACTGTACTGCAGCACCACAATTTGAACACTTTGCTATTGCAGGAACCGTAGCCTTATCGTGAGTTCTTCTTTTATTCCTTCTCTGTTTAGAGATTCGGTGTTTAGGATGTGCCATTTCTCTCTAGTTTTATTTAGTTATTATTAATTAATTTCCTCAATTCATCCCAGCGGGGATCAATTTTTTCACTCTCTTCTTCCATTGTCAACTCTTCCAAGACATGCTCCATTTCCTCGCTACACTCTCCCTCCGGGTGAACCACACGTAGCGGATAATTCAGCATGTACACTTCATATAGCGGTTCACTCAAATCCAGATAATCATCATCTTGAGCCAAGATAATAAAATCATCATCATTTCCTTCCTCCCTCTCCCCGTACTTCGCATACAAGTTCAATTCCCCGCTAATCGGTAACTCCATTTCCTCCAGACAACGATCGCAGATGGCTTCAACCGCCCCTTCGATCTTCATCCGAACCTCCATCAGCAAGGACGACTTCACGATATCCACTCTCGCATTCACAATCCCTTTCGTGCCCTTTGTCGCATCGAAACAATTAAAAAAATTGTCATCCATGACAAACTCGAAAGTATGAATACCCTCGCTTAACCCTCTGTGAGCTATCTTATATTCTTTCAATCTGTCCACAATTCTTCACGTAAAACGGCGCAAATGTACGAAAAAAATAATACATGGCATCATATCCTGTTAGTTTTTTCTTCATCATTTTATATCTCATTCTTCCCCTCTCCCTCAATCCCTTGCCTTTTACTTGCAAATTACCCCAAACTCAATTTATTATTTAAATAAAGGCATCATATCCTCGTTCATATTATTCTTCCTGTTTCTTAGGTGGTTGTCGTTCATATTCCATAATCCGTTCTTGATCTTTATACTTTTCAGGCTGATCTATTTCTACAAAGCCCCAACCATTACCGAATACAACTTGAAATACTATCCCCGTGTCAGCCCAAAAATAGACTCTTGCTGCAAACCCTGCATGAAAATATTCATAATTAGGATCATAAGGAAATTCGACGAGATAATATGCCCGTCCCTTATGTTCTCTACGCATCCAACCTGCCGATATTGAATCCCGTACACCGATTACAATTCTTTCTATAATTAATGGTTTTACTTTTCTATAATAATCAGGACCATATTGTTTAACTACCTTCTTAGAGCTTTTTTTCAAGTATTCAACACGTTCCTTTTCCTTCATTTGATCTAGATTCGTGTCTTTTTGAAAATACACTGTCATAGAAAGTACAACAAAAAAAATCCACATAATCAATTTCATTTAACCCAAGGGAACCGCAAACTCCTTGATTATTTAATTGAACAAACGGCCCTGGTTCAACTTCCATGCAACTGTAAAGATATCAATTATACTATGATATACAAACCTACACAAAAACATTCAAATTTTATGCCCGGACAATAAAAAATACGTCTCTATTTATTTCCGGTATTTCTCGTCTCCCTCCTCAAACATACTCACGTAACTAAAATAACGGCTCTCGCTTATCTCCCCGTCTTCCACCGCTTGAATCACCGCACATCCCGGCTCATGAATATGCGTACAGTTATAAAAACGGCAATCTTCTGCCCGTTTAAATATCTCGGGGAAATAATGGGATATTTCGGTTTTCTCCATGTGAATCAACCCGAAAGCCCGGATACCCGGGGTATCGATGATAGAGCCACCAAAACTCAAAGGGAACATTTCTGCAAACGTGGTGGTATGCTTTCCCGTGTCATGGGAATCGGAAATCTCCGCTATTTTCAAGCTTAAACACGGTTCGACACGATTGATCAGTGAAGATTTTCCCACGCCTGATAAACCGGAAAACACGGTCACTTTATCTTTCAAGGCCGCAACAACATCCTCCATCCCTTCCCCCGTCAACGAAGAGACGTGAAAACACTCGTATCCCACTTGCATATAAATCCGGGTCAAAGCTCCCAACAACATCAAATCATCCTCGCTATATGCATCTATTTTATTAAACACGAGTAGGACCGGAATCCGGTATGCCTCCACGGAAGCTAAAAAACGATCGATAAAAACAGTAGAAGTCACGGGATGATTTACCGTCACGACCAGCACCGCCTGATCAACATTCGCGGCGATAATATGCGCTTCCTTCGACAGGTTCGTCGATTTCCGGATAATATAATTTTTCCGATCTTCGATCCGATTGATCACCGCACCATCGGGATTCACCTCCACCTCGACAACATCCCCCACCGCGACGGGATTCGTGGTTTTAATCCCTTTCATCCGGAATTTTCCCTTAATCCGACATTCCATCACCTCCCCCGAATCCATCCGTACGGAGTACCAACTTCCGGTAGATTTCACAACAATCCCTTTCATATTTTCGATTTAATGGTTTCTGTTTTACCCGAATGCAAATATACACGATATAATTTTCTTCCCGCACGGACCGAGAAAAATAATAATACCAAAGAGTGTAAATTGTCCAACCCTTGACAATCCCACGTCAAACCTTATTACATGATTAATTTAGTATTACTTCCGGATCACTAGCGGAAATCACACTTTTATTATGCTTTTAGAATGCTTATAAAACGCTATTCTAAGTATAGCGTTTTAATAGGGTTCTAATAGCGTTTTAATAGCGTTTTACACGGTAGTGATCCGGAAGTAATCATCTATAGATCATGAATTTCCTACTTTCCAGGGCATTTCTAGGGATAAACCTTCGTTTCTACACCTGATTTCATTACCTTTGTAACCTATAAATTATTATTGGCCATGAAATTAGTTTTTGCTACCAACAATGCCCACAAACTGGAAGAAATAAAAGAAATGCTCGGCTCCCAGCACGAGATCGTTTCCCTGAAAGAGATTCAATGCCACGAAGACATCCCCGAGGAACAGGACACGCTCGAAGGGAATGCCCTTCAAAAAGCCCGGTATATTCACGAGAAATATGGCTTGGACTGTTTCGCGGATGATACGGGTTTGGAAATAAAAGCCTTGAACAATGCTCCCGGAGTCTATTCCGCACGATACGCGGGCAACGCCCACGACTCGGAAGCCAACATGAAAAAAGTTTTACAGAAAATGCAAAATATACCGGAACGCCAAGCCCGTTTCAGAACAGTTATCGCTTTAATTCTCGGGGACAAAGAATACCTGTTTGAAGGCATTGTCAACGGGGAGATACTCACAAGCAAACACGGCCAGAAGGGATTCGGTTACGATCCGATTTTTCGCCCCGAAGGTTTTCAAGAAAGTTTTGCCGAAATGCCCCTGCACGAGAAAAATGGGATCAGTCACCGGGGACAAGCCGTCCGGGAATTATGCCGTTTCTTGAACAACTTGTAAAAAACATGCACACGGTAAAGGCCATCATATTGAAAAGCATACCTCATTCCGAACAGCAACAAATTCTACATGTTTATTCGGAGGAAAGAGGCTACATGCAAATGATTACCCCGTTGGCCCTGTTCAAACGGAAAGCGAACGCTTCCGCCCAGTGTATGCAAATCGTGGAAATTGAATTCATCCCGAATGAAAGGGGCGGACTGCACAAGCTGAAATCTTTCTCCCCGCTTGTGAACACGTCTGCCATCTATTTCGACGTGTACAAGATGAATATCGCCCTATTATGGGGAGAAATATTAAATCTCGTGTTACGGGATTCCGACCCGAATCCCGATCTATACGAGTATATCAAAACCTCCGTGGAATACCTGAACATCACGCGGGATGATATTGCCAATTTCAACCTACTATTCCTGTTCCGGTTGAGCAAATTACTCGGATTTAGCATAGACAACAGCACGTATCACCCCGACCACGTGTTTAACATCAATGACGGTTGTTTTTACCCCACGAGTTCTCCGGGAAACTACCATACCGGCCCGCATTCCGCCAAAGCCATCCATGCCCTCTGCACATGTCAGCTGCAAGAATTGAAAAACATTCCGCTTAATCAACAAGGACGCAAGATTTTACTCGACATAGCCCTGCTCTTTCTCGGGTTCCATCTAAATTTAGATTTCAATACCAAAAGCATCCGGATCATCCGGGAGATATTTTCTTAACAGGCTGCCAAAAGGTTCTTAATGATCGATTGTGTTAATATTTTGTTAAAATAATAAACCTTTTTAAGCAAAAAGTGTCTTACTCAAAGTAGGATATTTCACATTTTATTAACATATGTTCCGGCTTATTATGCATAGATTTATACCAACCTAAAATACCAGCGTTATGCGTATAAAAATTGTAAATCTGAATAAAGTCTACCCGGGAGGTAAAAAAGCCTTAAAAGACTTGAATTTGGAAATCGAACCGGGAATGTTCGGCCTGTTAGGACCGAATGGAGCAGGAAAAACCTCTCTCATGAGAATCATGACTCTATTGCAGAGTTGCACGTCGGGAACCATCTATTTTGATGATTACGATATTGCCAAGGATCGGAAAGCGATTCGCTCCCTGTTGGGCTACCTGCCACAGGATTTCCGTTTCTTCGAAAAACTGAAAACCTGGGAATTCCTCGACTACGGTGCCGGACTCGCCGGGATCAAGGGGAAACAACACCGGGCCGAAGTGGTAGACGAGATGCTACGCAAAGTTGGTTTGTTTGAAGTCCGTGACCGTTGGGCTAACCGGCTATCCGGGGGTATGAAACGAAGACTCGGGATCGCCCAAGCCATCATCGGCAACCCGAAAGTGATTATCGTGGACGAGCCGACAACCGGATTGGACCCGGAAGAAAGAATCCGTTTCCGTAATATTTTGGCAGACATCAGCGACAAGGACTCGATCATCATTCTCTCCACCCATATCGTGGGCGACATTTCAAGTACTTGTAAAAAACTGGCCTTACTGAATCGCGGAGAACTGAAATTTGAAGGTTCACCGGACGAAATGATCAACTTGGCTCGCGGAAAAGTATGGGAAATCTTCGTGACCGACATGGAGTACGAGGAAATCAAAGATAAATACCCGATTATTTCAACCATCCCGACGGACGGCGGTATGGAGATTCAAGTTGTAGCCGATGGCATCGACGGTTACTCGCACAAAGCCATCGAACCAAATCTCGAACATGCTTACGTTTACTACATGGACTACTTGTTGAAGGACAAGATGAATATGCAGGTCGAAGCGATCAAAGAAAACGAATTGTTCAAGTAAATCATAGAAGAAACCAGCGATGAATATTCACAACATCAGCACAATATCGAGATACGAGACCAAGCTCCTGCGGAGAAGCTGGCTATTTCGTATATTCGCTATTCTATCCCTTTTAGTTATCGTATTTTTTCACATGGGTACACAGTCAAACCTAGGATGGTTCGAATGGGTCATGGTTGCCATGCCGTCCTCCATCCCGTTTGTCAATATCTACCTTTTCAATATCGCACAATCCGTCATTGCCATATTTCTGGCAGGAAGTTTTTTAAAGCGAGACAAGAAATTAGATACTGCCGAGGTGATTTACGTACGACCGATGAGTAACGCGGATTACATTATCGGGAAGACATGGGGGATCATGAAAGTGTTTGTATCGTTAAACATGATCGCCTTACTCATCGCTGGTTTCATTCACTTATTCGCAAGTGCCTCCCCGTTTGCCTTGTTCCCCTATTTCTTCTACCTGCTCACGTTATCGATCCCGTCACTGATTTTCGTACTAGGGCTATCGTTCGTCATCATGAGTTTCATTCGTAACCAGGCGGTTACGTTCGTCATCATGCTAGGATTTATCGGGGTGACATTATCTTATCTCGGAGACGCCGAACACGGGACATTTGACTTCTTCGCCCTCACGGTGCCGAATATGTTTTCCGACGTGCTGGGACACACGAACTTGTTCCCCTATCTCGTTCAACGGTTGACATTCCTGTTCTTGGGAATGGGATTACTCACGTTTACCATCGCTATGGTCAACCGCTTACCGTTGCATCCCAAGAAAAATATCTTGCTGAATGCTTTGGGATGTATGATCCTGATCATCGGGATCAGCTGTGGCTTCATCTATTTCAACCGGTTCAATCAAATTGATAATCAACGCAAATTATACTCTGAAAGATACAAAAAATACAATAACATTGACAAAGTTCATTTGATTGACCAAGAGATTGTATTCTCGCAGAACGATAAAAAGATTTCCGTCAATTCACACATAAAAATTCAGAACCGGAATCATCAGGAGGTCGACAAAGTCATGTTCTACCTGAACCCCTCCCTTCAAATTGAGAAATTAACCCGGCAAGGAGAAGATATTCCCTACAAAAGAGACGCACAAGTTATTATAGTAGAACACAAACTCCACCCGTACGAGAGCCTTGAACTGGATATCACGTACAACGGTTCCATCGACGAGAACATTTGTTACCTAGATATCACGGACGAAGAATATTACGACACGCAAACCGGAAGCAGTATTCTCCGCTTCGGGAAAAGATACGCTTTCGTGCAGGACAAATTTACCCTGCTGACCCCGGAATGCTTGTGGTACCCCTCGACCTTTCCACCGGTAAACCCGGAGGCTCCTTACAATATCCGAAAAAACTTCTCAAATTACACGCTAAAAGTGATTCATTCCAATGACCGGACGATTCTTTCACAGGGACAACCTTCACAATCGGGGGACACGACGATATTCCGAAATAAAGAGCAATTACCCGGCATCAGTTTAGCCATCGGAGATTACGAGAAGAAGAGTATCTTGGTCGATTCCGTGCAGATCGAATTATACAATTTTAAGGGTCACGATTTCTATTCTGAAGTTTTTCCTAACATTTCGGACACATTATCCGGATTCCTTCAAGATGTGAAATCCGAATACGAACTGAGAAAAGGGCGTAAATACCCGTACCAAAAATTCATCATGGCGGAAACGCCCATTTCCTACACGGGCTACGTGCGCAATTGGAAAGGAAACAGCGAGCAAACACAACCGGAAATGGTTTTCCTTCCGGAATTTGCCACCACCCTACCCAGTAGTAATTTCAAATTCGCTAAAGAAAGAATAGCTGACTGGGGACGCAATGATCCCCGTGGAGGTGGCATGGAAGAGATTGACGTGGAGATGAACGTCATACGGGATTTTGCCCGACGAGTTCTTCTCTCGGAAGAAACGTTCCAAGAGGATGGAAATACTTTTGTGAATATGTTCTCGGGAGAATGGTCCGGTACCTCTAAACTAAACAAGTACGATTTGTCATCTATGTACTTCAATTACGCGGGGTCTATCTACTCCCAAAATTTTCCGATCATAGACATCGTGATGAACACGATGCTCAAACAGGAGGAAAGCACGCAAGGCAGACATTTCTTCCGGATGTTCAACGGGATGGGCGATGACCAGCGTGCAGCTGCTTACTTGAACGGGAAAAGTTTTGAACAAGCCGTACTTGACAACACGCTTTCGACAGAGGTATTTTACGAAATGATGAAACTGAAGGGCGTTTACCTGAGGAACTATATAAACTCCCGTCTTTCATCAAACGAATTCAAGGAATTCATGGCTGAGTTCATGAAGAAATACCAATTCCAAGAAGTTAATTTCACCCGCCTAAACAGCGAGTTTACACGTAAATTCCATTTCAATCTAATGGATTTCATCCCGAACTGGTACACGATCAACAGCACGCCCCGTTTTATCGTGAAGGGGGTGGATGCCGATCAAGTGGAAATCGGGGATTACACGAAATATATCGTGAAGTTCCAAGTATACAACCCCACGAATGTAGAAGGCGTGATCTCCGTCAATGTTGAAGAAGGAGGCAGTATGTTCCCCGGAGGTCCGCGGGGAAGAAGAGGACGAGCAGCCCAAATGGAATCCAAACCGGCGAAAAATTATATTATCGAACCGCAGAAATACAAAGAGATTCGTATTCTATGTGACGAACGTCCGAGTAATCTCACGATTAACACGAACATCTCGCAGAATCTACCTAGCACGATCATGCAGAATTTCGCCAAAGTGACAACCACGACGACCGACACGGTTACAGGCATATTCGACTCAAATGCCGCCCTTTTCACGTTTAACCCGAAAGAGATCACGGTAGACAATGAAGATCCCGGATTCAGGATTATCGAATCCAATCAGAAGAACAAACTACAATCTTTCTTCAAGAAAGAAAGTGAAGATAAATACAAAAACTTGAATTTCTGGATGCCCCCTAGTAAATGGACAGCTACCATCGGGGTAAATTATTATGGTGACTATATCAATAGTGCGGTGTACAAAAAATCCGGAAGTGGTAGTAACAAGACGGAATGGACGACCCAGATACAAATTCCGGGATTCTACGAGGTATTCGTGTACACGTCCGAACTCCCCATGATGGGATGGCGCCGTAGAGGAAGTGAAGAGAAAAAAATGCAATATTATACGGTAAAACATGATGACGGGGAAGAAGAAATTTCAGTCGAAACGGGTCGGGGACGACAGGGATGGATGACACTAGGATCTTTCTATTTCTCGGCAGGAGAGGCCAAGATCACCTTAAGTGACAAGGGATCGGAATCAAACCAAATCATCTTTGCCGATGCAGTGAAATGGGTGTACACGAACAATAACAAATAAAAATAACAACAACATATTATGAAAAAGATCGCGTCAATATCGTTGATTATTTCGGGAATACTCATGCTTTGTTCCGGATCAACGTTTGCTCAAGAAATTTTGACGTTGGAAAAAGCTTTAGAAATTGCTTATCAACAAAGCCCTTCCATCATTCAAAGTAAAATGAGCTTGGAACAAAGTGAGCTGGCTCTGATCCAGCAAAAAGCTTCGTTAAAATCACAGTTCAGTTTGAACCTGAGCCCGTTTCAATATACCAGAAGCACGTCGTTCGACGAGTACAACACGCAATGGTATACCCGTAAATCCATGAGTTCCGGTTTGGACTTTAGGATCAGTCAACCGATAAAGTGGACTGACGGAACAGTCACCCTCAGCAACTCGTTCAACTGGCAGGATGATGACAACCAATCTTTCGGAGCCAAAAGTACTTCTTTTTCAAATAATCTCAGCTTAAATTTGGAGCAACCGATCTTTACCTACAACAAGACAAAAATGCAATTGAAAAGGTTGGAATTCAATCTTGAGAAAGCAAAAATACAATACGCTCTGGCCCAACTGAACATCGAGAAAAACGTGACTTCGGCGTTTTATGGCGTTTACCAATCTTATAAAAGATTAGTCACTGCCCGAGAAGCTTTCCAGAGTCAAAAAGAAAACTACGAATTAATCAAAAATAAAGTGGAACAAGGTTTGATTGCCCCGGAAGAACTTTTCCAAGCGGAAGTGACCTTGGCCACGAACGAGAATTCACTCGCCGACACGGAAACAAGTTACGAGAATACCAAAGATCAATTCAAGCAAACCTTGGGTTTACCGTTGGATATAGACATCAGCATCCTACCTAACATCCAGATTGATTCGGTTCACGTAGATGTAAATCAAGCTGTCAAATACGCTTTAACTCAACGCATGGAGATCCGCCAGCAACAAATTGCCATTGAAGAAGGTATTTTCAGCCTGATCGAGGCAAAAGACAACAATAAATTTAAAGGTAGCATCTCCGCCAGAGTGGGATTGATGGGCCAAGGAGACAAGTTCAACGGAGCTTTCTCGAAACCGGATGACAATGAAACGATCGGGATTACGCTGACCGTGCCGATCTGGGATTGGGGCGCAAGAAAAGCCAACATCCGCAGCACGGAATTATCCAACGAGAACACGGAAATCAGTAACGAGGAAGAAAGAAAATCCATCATGCTCGATGTACGTCAGGTGTGTCGGGAACTACCCAAGTTATTAAGACAAATCGAAATCGCCCGCCAAACGGTTAAAAATGCCGAACGCACGTATGACATAAACGTTGAAAAATATCGTAGCGGGAACCTTACCGGTATGGAACTTAAAAATCAACAGACTCAGTTGACTGACGCCAAAAACTCATTGACGGATGCCATCATTTCATATAAATTGAAATTACTGGATCTGAAAATCCAAACCCTGTGGGATTACCAAAATAACAGGTCTTATTTACCGGTTGATTTATTGAAATAACCCTAACACAAAATATAAACAAAACGCTATGATCAACAAATCTATAAAATATATCGGGGTGATTTTATTGGCTTACACCTTGAACGCTTGTAACGAGCAACGAATGAATTCTTCTTCAGAAACAACCACTCCGGTCTGGCTTGCCGAAGTCGGAAAACGTGATGTCCGGGAACTGACCACCACGACAGGAACAGCCAAAGCGGCCAAAACGGTGGAAGTGAAATCCGAGACAAACGGCAAATACGAGTTGATGATTAACCCCAAGACCAAGCGCCCCTACAAGCTAGGCGACATTGTCGAGGAAGGTGCCGTGCTTATCAAGTTAAATAATAAAGAACACGAAAATACCGTATCGTTGTCGACAAAAAAGATGCAGGTTGACATCGCCAAAAAAGAGTGGGAAGGCCAAAAAGCCGTATTTGAAAAAGGCGGTGCCACGGAAAAAGATGTACTAAATGCTGAAAGTAGTTACATACAGGCTCAATCGGCACTGGAATCGGCCTACACGGAGCTGGCAAAACTAACGATTAAAGCCCCGTTCAAAGGAGCTATCGTGAACCTACCGTATTTTACCCCGAACGTGGAGATCGCATCGGGAGAAACGATGGTCGGCTTGATGGACTACAGCCAGATGTACATGGAAATCGCATTGCCGGAAAACACGATCGACAAGGTGAAAGTGGGTCAAAAAGTGTTGGTCACCAATTATAATATCAAATCAGATACCCTGTCCGGCCTTGTTTCCCAGCTATCCCCGGCAATTAACGAGGATACCCGTACATACACCGGATACATCACGATTAACAACCCGGAACTGAAACTACGTCCCGGAATGTTCGCAAAAGGAGAGATTATTACTTTGCAAAAAGATTCGGTTATTGTCATACCGAAGGACATCGTTAATTCCCGCCGAGGGGGGAACCGGATTGTCTACACGGTGGAGCAAAACCGGGCTATGGAAAAAATTATCACGGTTGGTATCAGTGACGATCGTTTCATCGAGGTGGAAAGCGGTCTGAACCAAGGAGACAAGATCGTGGTGAAAGGCTACGAATTCCTGAGAAACAGAGGCAAAGTAAAAATCATGAAATAAAAAGACATGAACAGTATTACCAAATTTGCAGTAAAATACCCGGTAAGCGTATTGATGCTCACGCTGGCGGTATGTTTACTGGGTACAATATCCTATAATAAATTAGGGACAGATCTTTTCCCTGACTTGAAAAATCCCGCTCTTTACGTGGAAGTGAAAAGCGGTCAGAGACCACCCGAAGAGGTTGAAAAACTAATCACGACCAATGTCGAGTCGACAGCTGCACGTCAGGAAGGCGTGAAGAGCGTGTACAGCGTCACGAAAGTCGGGTACACGAAAGTCACCGTGGAATACGGGTGGGATCAAGACATGGATGCCGCTTTCCTGGATTTACAGCGAAGCGTTTCTTCTCTTTCCCAAGATGAAACCATCGAAGAAGTCAACGTTACCCGTTACGATGCCAACGCAACACCGATCATGACCATCGCCCTCACCCATAACGAGGTGAAGGACATGAACGAATTGCGAAAGATCGCAGAAAATTACATGCGTAATGAACTCGTCCGGGTAGACGGAATCGCAGATATTCAGTTGAACGGACAGGAACAGGCTATCGTCGAAATATCCACGAATCCTTACATGCTGGAGGCATTCGGGTTAACAGCCGACGGGATTGCCTCACAAATCACGGCCATCAATCAAAATGTTTCCGGGGGAACGATCACGGACGGAGATATTCAATACACGGTGAAAGGGGTAAACCTAATTACCAGCCTCCAAGATATTGAAAACATTATCGTGGCATTTAAAGAGAATTCTTCCGGCGGAAGTTCCTCTTCCTCGGAATCGACAAGCAGTGCCAGTAAAACAAAAGCCCCGGTATACCTAAAAGACGTGGCCACCGTGTCCATTCGCAACAAAGACCCGGAAAATTTGGCCCGTTACAACGGAGAACGTTGTCTGGGAATCAGTATTTACAAAGAAAATAAATATAACACGGTAAATGCCGTGGAAAACTTGCTGGCCAAGATTGATGAATTCCGTAAAAGTCTGCCGGGATATGATTTCCATATCATCAGTAACCAGGGAGAATTTATCGGGAGTTCCATCAACGAGGTTAAAGATTCCGCGTTAATGGGTATCATTCTCGCCGTTATTATACTTTATATATTCTTGCGACGAGTGAACATGACATTAATTGTCAGTCTCTCCATCCCGATCTCGATTATTGCCACGTTCAATTTGATGTACTTCAACGGCCTTTCCATCAACATCATGACGTTGGGAGGACTCGCACTGGGTGCGGGAATGCTGGTCGATAATGCCATCGTCGTGATGGAAAATATCTTCCGAAACATGGATGAGAATAACCTGCCACCCGCAGAGGCTGCCGTGAGGGGTACCTCGGAAGTCGCAGGAGCGATCACGGCCTCCACTTTAACCACCATCGTGGTGTTCCTTCCGATCGTGTACCTACAAGGAGCTGCCGGAGAGCTGTTTAAAGAACAAGCGTGGACGGTTAGTTTCTCTCTGTTATCCTCGCTGTTTGTTTCCATCCTGTTTATCCCGATGCTGGCATCGAAATTCATGCGGAAGAAAGACAACATTTCCAGTCATGCCATCACGATCAAAGGTTTCGGGAATTTCGTCGGAAAAGTACTCAAGAGGAAATACTTGGTGATTGGTGTCGCTACGATTCTTATGATCGTCTCTTACCTGATGTTACCGTTAATCGGAATGGAATTCATGCCCAAAACAGAGTCGAAGGAATTTTCAATCCTCGTTACCATGGAACCGGGAACAAGATTAAAAAGTACGGATAACGCCGTGGGAACCATTGAAGATGCCATTCGAACGCTAGGGCAAGATGATATCGAATGGCAATACACGCTGGTAGGTCCATCCAACTTGGAAAGCCAAAGCGGAGGAAAGTTGGAATCAGAAAATCAATCCCAGATCAAGGTAAAGATAAAAAAAGACTCCAAGCTGGATGCCGATTATTTTATCACGAATATTAACGAGAATTATCCCTTGCCGGAAGGCGTGGAAATCTCCTACGAGAAAGGGGAATCTGCCTTACAAAGTATTCTGGGAACAGAGGGGGCACCATTGGTGATCGAGGTGAAAGGGGAGGAACTTGAATTGTTGGATGAACTATGTACCGAGATAAAAGAGAAAATCATCGGAATCCCCGGTATATACGATATCAAATCTTCCCTGGAAAAAGGGGCTCCGGAAGTAAATATCAAGATTGACCGCTTGAAAAGTGGAATCTACGGGATCGATGTTGCCACGGTAAGTAACCAAGTCAGCGAGAAACTGGCAGGTAAGGATGCCGGAACTTTCGAAACACAAGGCGAAACGATCGACATCAACATCAAAGTACCCGAAGTGACCCTTTCTGAAATTTATGATATTGAAATCGTACAAGGCGAAAAGAAATACCGTCTCGGAGAGATTGCCGACATCGAAATCACGTCAGCCCCGAAAGAGATTAACCGGGTTAACCAAAGCCGGACAGGTATCGTGACAGCCATGCTCGAGAAGCAATACTCACTGAGCCATGTCACCCCTGCCATTAAAGCTAAATTGTCCGAGGTTGAATTCCCGGCCAAGTATTCAGCCAAGATAACGGGAGAGGAAGAGATGCGACAAGAGTCATTCAGCGGGTTGGGATTTGCCCTGTTTTTATCCATATTGTTAGTATATATGGTGATGGCAGCGCAATTCGAATCCTTGCGCCACCCGTTCACGATCCTACTGACCATTCCGTTAGCCGGCGTGGGATGTATTTTGGCGTTCCTGCTCACCGGACAAACACTCAACATGATGGCCTTTATCGGGATTATCATGCTGGCAGGTATTGCCGTGAACAGTTCTATCATACTCGTGGACGCGATCAATCGTCTGAAAGAAGAGGGTCACCCGTTGGAAGAGGCCATCCAAATGGCAGCACAGCATCGCGTGCGTCCGATTATCATGACCAGTGCCACGACGATTCTGGCATTGCTGCCCATGTGTTTCGGATTCGGGGAGGGAGCTTCCTTGCGCTCGCCCATGGCACTTGCCGTGATCGGTGGGTTGCTGACCTCGACTATCATGACGCTGATCGTTATCCCGTGTGTGTATTACGTTATTGACAGAAAGAAATCATGAACACGATTATAAAAAGAAGGGTTCTTGTATCGATGCTTTTCATCGGACTGGTACTTATGGGAATTTTCTCCTATAAACACCTTCCCATGGAATTATACCCCAATGCCGAACTGCCGGTGTTGAGCGTGAGCATTAGCTCCGAAACAGAATCCGACCCTTCCTATATAGAAAATCAAGTAGCTATTCCCGTGGAAGGGGCCGTCAGTGCCCTGAACGGGGTAGAAAAAATAGAAACCCAGATTTATTCGAGAGGAGGACAGGTAACCGTCTCTTTCAAACAGGACGTTGACTTGAAATATACCTTTCTACAACTGGAAGAAAAAATAAAAAGCATCACCCCGAATCTACCTGATAATTTCAGGTTAAACGTGAACAAATCTTCTTCGGGTTCCGCCAGTGATATGTTCATGAACCTACGGATTCTCGGGGAGGACGACATTGACTACGTGCGTAACATTGCCGATTCAGAGATTGTTCCCTACCTGGAAAATATCGACGGAATCGCTAATGTCACCATCATGGGAGGGCGACAAAAAAGCATCGAAGTTATTGTCGATCCGGAAAGATGCAAGGCTCTAAACATTACGACATCAACGATCAGCAGGGCCATTTCGAGCAACTTGGCAGAAAAGAGTTTTGCCGGTTCGGTTTACGAGAACAATAAACGTTATTTTGTCAACGTGACAGCCGAATACCTTGCCACGGAAGACTTGGGAAGTATCGTGGTTGCCGATGGTCCGATCCAGTTGAAAGACATCGCTGAAATCCAGTTCGGCGTGAAGGAAGAGGAATCCTACGCCCGTACCAACGGGAAAGAGGTGATTTCCTGCATCCTGTCCAAATCCCCGTTAGCTAACGTGATTGACCTTTCCGAAAAGGTTCGGCAGGAAATTGATCGTTTGAATGCAGAATTAGAATCCAAAGGGGTTCTTATTGAAGTGGAAGACGACGCTGCCGACGTGATGAATAAAAACATTGACCAAATCATCGATCTCGGACTTTCGGGAGCTTTACTGGCCATATTCGTGTTGTTTCTGTTCCTCCGGAAAATACGGATCATCTCCATCGTGGCTTTTGCCATTCCGATTTCCGTGTTCTCGTCATTCTATTTCTTTTATCTATTCGGAATAACGATCAACACGCTAACCCTCACGGGTATCGCACTCGCCGTCGGTATGTTGCTGGATAACTCCATCGTCGTTATGGAGAACATCTATCGACTGAAGGGGTTGGGAGTTTCCACCGACGAGGCCTGTGTGCGGGGAACTACCGAAGTATGGAAAGCAATCATGGCGGCCACGGTCACTACGATTACCGTGTTCCTGCCTTTCCTTTTTGCGGACAATTACTTGGTCAAGCTGATCGGGGAACACATCGGAATTTCTATCGTGGCAACACTTACCATATCGCTGGTCGTGGCCTTGCTGTTGATACCGATGGCGGTAAACGCTATTTTGCGCAAGACTCCGGAAGATGTCAATTTCAGTAACCTATCCATCCATAACAGATTGGTGCAGATATATGTTGCTATACTCAAGATGTCACTTCGGCGTCCGGCACAAGTGATCATTATCGCTCTAGTCACTTTACTGGTTACCGTGGTGCTATCCACCTCTTTAACCTTGAACACGCTGAAAGAGGTTGAATTGAACACGTTCAACGTGTATATCACCCCTCCAACAGGCTACACGCTTCAAAGAACCGACGAAATGATCCGTCTTTTCGAGGACGAATTACTCGAAGTCCCGGAAATCAAAGAATTCTCTTCCAACATTATGAAAGAGGATGTCCGGCTCACGATCCGACTGAAAGATGATTATCAAAAGATAAATAAAAAATCTCTCATCCAACTGAAAACCGAAGTACTCCGATTGGCCGAAACGGTTAATATTAACCAGATCAGCTTGGAAGCCAGCGAGAGTAGCGAGAACTTTAGAGGAAGCAGCGGGGGCGGGGGAATGCTTGGTAATAGTTCCTTGCTCAAAATGCTGGGAATGGGTAGTCAAACAGAAAAAGTGATCATCAAAGGTCAGGATTTCGAGTCGATGGCAAATTTTGCCGAATATTTGAAATATCAACTTGATGACCTGGATAACATTTCAAATTCCCATATTTCAGTTTCCCAGGGAAGCACGGTTTCCAAAATTTTCTTTGACCAGTACCTCATGGGTATGAACGAGGTTGAACCCGGGAATGTAAGCCAAGAACTTTCCAATTTCCAACCCCAAAGTAAAGCTGAGGTCAAATATAAAGCCGGGAACCAGGAGTATGACATTCTGATCCGGGACATCAATTATGATGAAGATGATCAGAAAACTCAAACCCGGACACTGGAAGATTTACGCAATCTGGAAGTCACGAATAAGAACAACGGATTAGTTCAATTACGGAGTTTCAGCCGCATCAATCTAGGACGTGATAAAGGAAACATCACCCGTATCAACCAGGAAAAGGAGGTGAACCTCGTTTACATGTTCAATTCAGACATCAATGAATCAAAGGATTTGCTGGAGTCCGCACGGGAAGAGATTGACGAACTGGTGCAAAGCATGGATGTCCCGACGGGTATCGCCGTGGAAGTCGTACATGAGGAAAACGAAATGAATGATTTCATCTTCCTCATCTTGGCCGCCTTCATTTTAATTTACATGATTTTGGCAGCCGTATTTGAATCGACCACGGCTCCCATCGTGCTGATGTTTACCATCCCGTTGGCCGCTATCGGTTCTTTACTGGCTTTATTATTCACGAGCAATTCATTGATGAATGCCAATGTTTTCGTGGGTTTCATTATCCTGATCGGTATCGTGGTAAATAATAGTATCATCCTTATCGATTACACGTCTTTACTCCGTCGCAACGGAAACCGCAAGCAACGGGCGATCATAACGGCCGGGTTATCCCGTTTAAGGCCGATTCTGATCACGGCAATCACAACTATCGTGGCCATGATCCCATTAGCCATGGGACAAGGAGAATACGTGTCCGGGCTGGGAGCCCCGTTTGCCATCACGGTAATCGGGGGACTTACCATGAGTACGCTGTTAACTCTGGTGATCATCCCGACGTTGTATTCCGGAATGGAAGACGCTTTATACCGCCTGCGGACACAAAGCCTTTTCATGAAACTATTGCAAATCGTGCTTTTCGTCGTGGCCGTAATCTGCATGTACTTCTGGACCTATACCCTGCTGAACCGGATTCTATACGTGATCTTGACGGTGATTCTCGTACCGGGAGTGACCTGGTTCTTGGAAGACAGTTTACGCCGGGCGCAAAGTAATATCATCCCGGCTGACGAAGAGCTGGAGATCAAGATATGCAATCTGGTTAAAGTGTACGGACGCCCGTCACGTTTCAACCGGGAATGGACTTCCGGTTTGAAAATTCGGGAACGTCTCGGACTGCAAGGGAATTATCGCAAATGGCGGGATATGCAACCGCTGTTGTGGTCGTTGCCGGTGCTGGGATTCATGTATTACTTCACGTTCAGCTACCAAGTACTATTCTTTTGGGCAATTGTTTTTGCCTTCATTACCTGGACGATGACGCTAAGTATCATGAACATTTTCAGGGAGTTTTGCGAGAACCGGAAACAGAACGTCATCGCCAAGACGCTACGAATCATCGCTATCGTCATTTACTATGCCGGTCCCATGGTTATCCTGATCTGGTCAAGCAAGAAATTTGAGAACAGCGGGGGAGCTATCTTCCTCGGTATGTTCTGGTATCTCGGTATTGCCGCCCGCTACCTGTCCAACAAGATCAACAAGGAAAACATTAATATTGATTTGATTGACGGTCGGTTCCGTATGCTGAGAAAGACCATTTTCCGTCTGGCTTCCAAGGCTCCGTTTATCGGGGTGAAGAAGAAACCGTTCAAGGCGTTGAATTCCGTTTCCATGGAGATACATACCGGGATGTTCGGTTTGCTGGGTCCTAACGGAGCGGGTAAAACCACGCTGATGCGTATCATTTGCGGGGTCTTCGAACAGAGTTACGGGAAAATATTCATTAACGGCATCGATACCCAGAAGAAACGGGAAGAGTTGCAAGGCTTGATCGGTTATTTACCGCAGGAATTCGGAACGTACGAGAACCTCACGGCATGGGAATTTTTGGAGTACCAAGCCCTGTTGAAAGGAATATATAATAAAAAGGTACGTCACAACCGGATTGCCGAGGTGCTTTCCGCCGTACACATGTACGAGAACAAGGACAAGAAAATCGGAGGTTTTTCCGGTGGTATGAAACAACGTATCGGTATCGCACAAACCCTGTTGAACCTGCCCCGGATACTCGTGGTGGATGAACCGACAGCCGGATTGGACCCGCGGGAAAGAATTCGCTTCAGAAACTTGCTCGTGGAATTGTCCCGAAACCGGATCGTGATTTTCTCTACCCACATTATAGAGGATATTGCCAGTTCCTGTAACCAGGTCGGCGTGATCAACAAGGGTATTCTGAAATACCACGGTACGCCGAGTGACATGGCCAATATTGCCAAGGATGTTACGTGGACCTTTGAAGTTCCCGTACGGGATTTCGCAAAATTACCGTCCGATATGCTGATCGTCCACCACATCCGCCAAGGCGACATGATCAAAGTACGTTGCCTTAGCGAGCATAAGCCCACCGAGACTGCCGAGAAGATTCTCCCGGCTCTGGAGGACTCTTACTTGTGGCTATTGAGAAGCGTGAAGATCGAGAACAAAGAGCAAATTATAACACAATAAAGAAACACAAACCACTATGGTGCAATTTTGGATAACCCTACAAAAGCTGGTACAATATAACATCAAGATTATATTCGGGAATAAATTCCTATATTTCATGTTGAGTGCCCTCGCCTTTTACGTGATCACGGTGATCGTGAAATTACTGGGCGATGACGAGATCACGCAGGCAACAGCATACTCCATGTTGATGTTACCGAGCATTCTGTTGGTTTTCTACCCGATGTGTTTCGGCATACAGAACGATCAGGACGCCAAGATCGTGGAGATTATTTTCGGAATCCCGAACTATAGTTATAAGGTCTGGTTATTACGACTCATCATTTCTTACGTGATCTGTTTTGTGATTACCTGTTTCCTTGCTCTATTAACGGATTTAGCCATCGTGTCAGTTCCCCCAATGGGACTGACATTACAAGCCATGGTTCCGGCTCTTTTTATCGGTACGCTTTCATTCATGCTGAGCACGATGATCAAGAACGGGAACGGAACTTCCGTGGTGATCATCATTATCGGATTGTTATTCTCCATGATACAGGGAGCTATCGGGGATAGCCAATGGAACATTTTCCTGAATCCCTACGATGTCCCCATTGATAAGAACCCGCAGATATTTTTCAACACGGTCTTCCATTGCCGGATGAATATGTTGATCGCCTCTGTCCTCTTTATCATCTTCGGACTGAACAACACCCGAAACCGGGAGAAATTTATATAAAACAAAACCGCAGTCCAGTGCAGGACGGCGGTTTTTATTACTCACGCTCCAAGGGTGTATCCCCCAACATTAGCAAACAAACCATCCTACAAGTCAAATTTGCAACCCACAAGCAACCGATATTCCCCTGCTTTTCTTTCATTCTCTTTATCTTTGCAGTAAGATACACGACAAACCATGAAAAGAATCATTTATATCATTTTTTGCATTTCCGGCATTTCATGTGGACAACACAATGCCGAACTGGAAAACGCCCTGAAACTCGCAGGAGAAAATCGAGGAGAACTAGAAAAAGTACTCTACCACTATTCTCAAAATCCTTCTGACAGTCTCAAATTGCAGGCAGCGACTTTCCTTATCAAGAATATGCCGGGACACTACACGCTGGAAGGTTCTTTAATAAACGCTTGCCGGGAAAAGATCGATACCGACACGACGGCATCTTATTTTACCAAGAAAACCCTGGACATATCTCTTTCTCACATAGATCAATTCCGCCATACTGCCAACAAAAAGGAAGACGTGCAAAACATCAAGGCAGAGTTTCTTATCCGACATATCGACCGCTCGTTTGAAAATCTAAATTCGTATTCTTGGCTGGAAGACATCCCATTTGATCTATTCCTCGAATACATCCTCCCGTACCGTTTCGCAAACGAACGACCGGATTTATGGATAGACTCCCTACATCTCTCGCCAAAGGCCCTACAAGAATTATTATTCAGTGATGATGTCAAGTACACAATAACAAAAATGGAATATGCCCTAAAGTTTTCCGAAGCGACAACTTCTTTCCAATCGCATTTTATTCAAGAATTACTCCGTCAAGATATTTACAGAGATTGTCAACATATTACCACTCAAAGAAATTTCAAATCAAGAGCATCTTGTTTGCCCGTTGCCATCGACTTTATCCCACATTACGCGAATCGTAACGGTTATCATTACTGGAATAAAATCATATCCCCGGAATCAAAGAATTCAGAAATCAGCGGAGCCCTCGAACGCAAAACAGCTAAAGTATATCGAAAAACATATTCTCGTCATCCACTAATCAAGAGCAAGACCACAGAATATATTCCCGAATTCTTCAAAAATCCGTTTCTCTTGGATGTTAGCAACGAGTACCTCCAAACGACCGATGTCTCCATCCATGTTCCCAAGTATTTAAAAAATTCTTCCGACTACGCTTACCTATGTGTTTTCAATAACTTAAAATGGACCCCTATCGCTATCGGGTACATAGCACATGCCTCTGTCAAATTCAATGACATGGGTAAAAATCTAGTATACCTACCCGCTTATTACCATGATAAAAAACTCACCCCTTTCAACTATCCGTTTATCCTCTCCTTAAAAGGTGAAGTAAAACATCTTGTTCCGGACACCAATAACCGACAAAAATTGATACTAACAAGAAAATATCCCTCGAACAGAAATTTATACAATCACAATATAATGCTCTCTAATCTTATACTTGAAGCCTCCAATCAACCCTCTTTCCAGCACCCGGACACCATTCTCCGTTCTGTCTCTCAGACACCAACCTATTGTGAAGAAAAAATAAATACAAGCAAGAAATATCGCTACTGGCGAATCTCTCATCCACATCCGCTCTCGTTTGCAGAACTATACTTTTTTGACTCCCAGGGAAAACTCATACAAGGACAATCAGACTCTATATTTCAAGCAGTATTTGACGGTAACCCCCTTAGCAATATATATCAAGGCAAAGAATCATTCTGTGTCGATTTTAGTAAACCTGTCAATCTATCCAAAATTATCTGCCTTCCGAGAAGTGACGGTAACGGAATATACCCTGATAACGAGTATGAACTCTTCTATCACGATTTGAAAGGCTGGAAATCTCTCGGGCGACAAACCGCCACGGGATTTGAAATCGAATACGACAATGTCCCCCAAGGAGCGTTATACTGGCTACATAATCATACCACGGGAATAGAGGAAAGGATATTTACCGTCACGAATGGAATTATACGTTTTTGGTAACAAAAAAAGCTAAGCATTTAGATTATCAGGAACTTCACTTTTATTTGCTTGTATTTTCCCTACACGTGCAAAAAATATAGCAGCAATTCATTATTTTCTTTGGCTGAACATGGTAAATACACTACTTTTGAAAACAAATAAAGCCTGTTAAATAAAAAGCAATGGAACAAAGTGTTTGGCAAGAGATAGAACAGTTATATCAAAAGTTCCAGAAACTTGGAATCAATGAAACGGTGGACTATGATAAGTACTACCTGTATTCTCTTATCACCCATTCCACAGCTATTGAAGGCTCAACGCTTACGGAGCTTGATACGCAACTTCTTTTTGACGAGGGAGTAACAGCAAAAGGGAAACCACTTGCACATCATCTGATGAATGACGACTTGAAACAAGCGTATGAACTTGCCAAAGCAGAATCCGTCAGCCTCGTACCTGTAACTCCTGCTTTTCTGCAAAGGTTGAATGCAACGCTGATGCGTACCACAGGTAGTGTACACAGTGTAACGGGCGGTTCTTTCGATTCTTCGAAAGGTGAATTTCGCTTGTGTAGTGTTACTGCGGGTGTTGGCGAACATTCTTATATGAACTATCTGAAAGTTCCTGCCAAAATAGATGAATTTTGTGCCATATTGCAAGCGAAGCAAAAGACAATGGGAACATTTCGGGAACAATATGAATTAAGCTTCAATGTCCACCTTAATTTAGTAACTATTCATCCGTGGATAGATGGCAACGGAAGAACTGCCCGATTGCTGATGAACTATATTCAGTTCTGTTATCACCTTTTCCCGACCAAGATATTCAAAGAGGATAGGGAAGAATATATTCTTTCCTTGCGCCAATGTCAGAACGAAGAGAGCAATCACCCTTTCTTGGACTTTATGGCTTAGCAGTTAAAGAAATCACTTGCTTTGGAGATTGAGCGATTCTATGCTTCACGAAAGGAAAGATTTAACTTTATGTTTTAAATCTTCAATATATCTCTGTTAATAGGGACATTTATTGGATATACTTTTTTTAGATCGAGTTTGTTCAAACCAAGAAATCATCCTTATCTATCTTACTTTGGCAGATTTATTGTTCGTGGTCTAGTACGTAGGGCGAACAGTTGTGTATATGTCTTCTCAAAAGAACGACGGAATATGTTGCCTGTATCATCCTTTACGCTTGTTCCTATCAGGAAATCGAATATCAAGACCTGCTGTTTCCACGACCACGCCTTTTGCCCGGAGACAATCGATAAGTTCATCATAATCAACCGGGGCAACAAGGTCAATAACATACGTCCCCGAAAACGTTCTTGGCTTTTCAAGATGAACTTTCATAAAAATATTCGTGCTTGGTTTAATTTCAACTTTCGTGATGTCTTTATAAAAATACTCTTTATACCAAAACGTATAAATGCTATTCTTGAGAATCAGTTGATCATCCGTTAATATCACGTAAAAATACTGGGTAAAATATATGGGAAAACACATGAGGCTCCATATTAATAACAATAGTAAACAAGCTCCCAGAGAATGAGTTGCAAAATAAACGAAAGGCGTGATTAAAATCGCCACTATTACCGTAAACGTGATATACCATTTAGAGGTAGTTGCTTGCCAAAAAGAACGACGGAATGTTTTCATTTGTTATTGTTTTTACAAAATTATCTATAGTTCTTGTTCTCTACTATGTTTCATTTAAAATATTCCATTCCCTTGACATGAACTTCAATCCCTTTCTCTCTCAAATAATCTATTATTGCGGGAAAATCTTTAAGACGAACACGATCTAGATAATAACGCCAAGCAAATTTTCTTGCACCTCTTATGATTTGTATGTAAGGTATTGTATAGCCACTAAAATAAATAATCTTTAATTTTACCGGATCTCCATAAAAAACCTTTTTCGTCCAAAACGGACAAATGGCATTTTTTAGGATTAAAGCGTCATTCGAGAATATAATATAAAATTCTGATAAGAATACTATGCCATAAAATAACAAGTTCGGTAAAAGTATTATCAATCCATACCATGAGAATAATTTCGTAAAATCAACATTATTCATTACAATCAAAACACATAATACATTCGCTACCGTCCATGGTATAAATATTGATTGTACCCATCGACCCGACCAAAAAGAATTACGGAATGTTTTCATAAAATATAATATTCATTATCAATTCTCTAATGCTCTTACCTGTTAAAAATTCACATTTTCTAATTCAATCTTATACATTAATTCCAATTTACAAGATTCTCGTTATCAACAATAACACCTTTTGACTTAATAGCCTCAACTAATTTGTCATATTCTTTTGGAGCTACTAAATCTATAATATATTTCCACGCATGTTTTCTATTTTTCTTCGTAATAACTTGAATATAGGGAGGGGCCATTCCTCCAGGACGTTTGATATTTACTTTTTCTACATTCTTATAAAAATGTTTTTCATACAAAAATGGACAAATTCCATTCTTTATAACAAAAAAATTATCTTCCAATACTATATAAAATAATTGAAAAATAAGAGCGATTAAAAATATTAATACTACTAAAAGTAAATAACACCATGCTACTGAATTAAGATTATAATCGTAAAAAATAAAAAACAATAATAAGGGTATTAAAAACGGCATGAACATATGTTTAAACGTTGTTGTTTTCCCAAAAGAACGACGGAAGGTTTTCATTTGTTATTGTTTCTTACAAAATTATCTATAGTTCTTGTTCTCTACTATGTTTCATTTAAAATATTCCATTCCCTTGACATGAACTTCAATCCCTTTCTCTCTCAAATAATCTATTATTGCGGGAAAATCTTTAAGACGAACACGATCTAGATAATAACGCCAAGCAAATTTTCTTGCACCTCTTATGATTTGTATGTAAGGTATTGTATAGCCACTAAAATAAATAATCTTTAATTTTACCGGATCTCCATAAAAAACCTTTTTCGTCCAAAACGGACAAATGGCATTTTTTAAAATCAACGCGTCATCTGACAAGATAACATAAAACTCGGACACGAAGAAATAAGTCAAAACACCCAATGTTGGTGTTCCTAAAAATAGGAATCCATAAAAAGAAAGTAGTCTTGAAGGATCAATTCCGTCTTCAATCATCAAAAAATAACAGAATATCGACCCTACTACCCATGGTATTATCATTGAATTTACATTGCAAGCTGCCCAAAAAGAACGACGATATTTTTTCATTACCTATAATATTTTACATTATTCCAAGTAGCCTAATATAAAAAACATCAAACTACTCAGAATAATGCTATTAACAAAACATTAGTTCACAACAAAATTAAGCAAATAATGTCATATTCGGTGATATGTATACATAAACATTATGGCCATCTTCTAAAGGAACTTGGATTAACATAGATTGTCCTGCCAAATTTATCATCGTAGAAACAATACCAACAACACATCCAGCAATACCAACCACTCCAGCAACAGGGAAGAATCCAGCTGAAGCAAAAGCATAACTAGCAACACTGAGAGCCGTGGAAACAGCTCCTAAAATGTCGTTCCCCGTAATATCACCATCTGTAAAAGCAATATATGTTTGACATCCAGCAACTAATAAACCCAAACCTCCTACTGTTCTACCAAAATATTTAAGTTGATCCTGCGTCATTTTATTCAAAAAATTGAAACATGACGTGGCTATACCATATGTATTTGTTACAAGTCCAGCTCCATCAAGTAAATTATATCCCCCAATACTTCTCGGCTGCACGTATACCATCTGCACATTACCATAATTCAAATCTGATATTATTTTTTCTCGAGCAGCAACTCCTAGGTCATAATCTGGATCATATCCACCTCCAGTTCCACCTCCACTTCCTCCAGTTCCGCTACCACCGCCACCAATTCCGCCTCCGCCAATTCCACCTCCGCCGCCACCGCCTCCCCAGCTTCCTCCCCCACTTTCACTATTAGAATATGTTGCGGCTCGTAAAACGGGATTTCCTTCCATGAAAGTAAGTTTAGAATAACCCGTGGGGACATCTTTCTCTGTCTGTATTGCAAAACCATAAGCTCCTACTATTAACAAGTCCCCTTCTAATTCTCCATTTTTATACCTCACGGCTTTTCTAAACTTACCATTGAGTTCCGAATAAAGTACACGCCCAGTAAAAGCTCCCTCAGGATTTTTTGAATATTTCTCATCAGGGATCAACGTGGCCACAAACATATCCGTCTTCCCATCACTTCCTCGTGCTATCACCAAGCGACGTCCACAAGATATGCTATTTTCAGCAAAGAATTCATAATCTTTAATGATACTTTCCACGCAAATTACATTCGGCTGGGACCAAAGAGGTATCTCCGTTATTTGGTAATCATCTTCAATACTTTCTATTGCCTTATCCCACTCCGGGATCAATTTCGGCATCACCAAATTAGTCGACCTCGCGAGAGGATTCGAGAACATAAGCGGAGCTAAATCCGTCGCATTCGTCTCAAAATAAGACTGTGCTTCCGAAATCCCAAAATCTTGAGGGGATTCCTCGACGGCATCAAAGTCGTCTGAACAGGAATAAATCAAGGCTAAGATTATTCCCAAAAACCAAAACTTCGTTTTTTTCATAATCAACTTTTTAATAATTCATACAATAGGTTCAAAAACTCTTTTTTGCAAAAAATATATTTGGTGTCATGACATTCACTCTTTACGTTTCAAAAATGCCCTTGCTTGTCCACGGGCTCTAATCACGGAAGAGTTTACAATCTTCACGGGCATTGTCAGCATGTACTCTGCCTCTTGTCCTGCCTCTCGTGACATTCCTTGCATATCATACAGTTTAAACAAGAGATGACGGGGCGTGATATACGCGGGAACCATATTGGCTGCAAGACGATATTTTTGTTCTGCCTCCTTCCACTGTCCCCGGTACATGTAGCATCTACCCAGATCGCAAACAAGTTCGGAAGTCGGTCTTAACAAAAAACCTCTTTCAAGAACGGGTAAAGCGTTCGAAAATTCGCCACGGGTAAACAAAGTTCGCCCGTAACACAGGACAAAATCAGGATTACCCCCCAAACGCTCGTAACATGTCTTTAGCTCGTTCCAATTCACAGGTTCCGTTCCTCGCATCTTTGTCAAAAGAACATCCGCCTTTTTCTCGTGATAATATTCGATAGACAACACAAAAACGAACAAAACCACAGCTATCCTTAGTATAAAAGTGAAACTATTATCCAAACTAACAACCCATTCTCTCGCATGACGTGCATCACGAGATATTATAGCCAAAGAAATAATAGCAATAGCACCTACAACCTCGACGGAAAGAGGATAACTAAACAAACCGAATGCCAAAATCACGACTAAAATACCCCCGGTAAAGCGAGAAATTCGATTCCCTTTTGCAGCAAAATAAAAACACGTCGCGACTAACCCCACGAAAAGAAGTAACCCCACAATCCCGGTTTCACAAGCCACTCGTAGAAATTCATTAAAGACATGTTCGTTATTCCCTGCAACCATCGCGAAGGAAGACCCGGGATGCGCTTCGAGCCACGCTCCTTGCGCAGGCATATACGATGCGGCGAAAGAACCACCACCAAAACATGGAGCATCTAGGAACATTCTCCCGGCAACTTGCCAGATTAAAAAACGTCCCTGCACGGAAGCCGGATGTAACAAATAAAGAACATAAATCACGCTTGCAGAAATGGCAATCACAAACAAGAATAGAATATACTTCCCAAAACGATATTGTTTGAACATATTTTCCAAGAAACGGGTAAATCTCCATCGCCTTCCGACCAGCACGATCCATAAAATGCCTAGCATTAAACCAACCCAAGCCGCGCGAGATGCTAGCCATCCTAACGTGACAAGTAGTAATATTACTCCCGCCCCCCGGAGTACACGCACATACACCCTCTCCTTGTAATAAAAACCAACCACCCCGGCTAAACAAGCTATAGCGAGAAAAACAGCAAGAATAGCAGGATTCATAAATCCTCCTGTCCCCGGGTATAAATAGTTATACGAGGGAAACAAACCTAGTAACTGGACAAAAAACCATATCGCCTGAAAAATTCCTGCAATAAAAAGCACGTTAAAATAGATCGCTTTCAGCTCGATATTTCTAACATAAGCGTACAAAATAATGGCTGCACTCCCTAACAATAACTTCCAAGTATACATGGAAGACACCGTTCCAACTGTTCGCCCCACGTACCAAACCACGAACAACACGAACAATAAATCTACCAAATTAAAACGGCAACCGCGATGTTTAAAGAACAAGACAGAACAAATGACCAGTAATAATACTCCTACAAAACCCGCTGTTATTCCCGGTAACGAATGATCCAAGTGCCATAACACCGGGGCCAATAGTAAAATAAAATATATTGGAATACTTTTTATCGCTAACATAATCTTACATTTTCATAGACAATTCACACGTATCAAACTCCCGTCTTCCGTAATCCCGTACAACATCCCCTCTTCCCGGTCATAGCTAATCCCCGTCAAGGCATCACCAAAATAAAGTGTCCGGATCAGGTTCCCTTCCCAATCATACACGAGCAGGCAGTTAGATTCAAAAGCCCTGCCCCGATCCATCTTGTAGGTTTTCCCGGAATAAAGGGCATACACCTTATCTTCTGTTACCGCAACATCCAGAAAACCGAAACGGTTCCCCTGGCAATAAGTCACTCGTGAAGAAGGGATTTCCGATACCTCGACTTCCGGGTAATGTAATCGAACCAATCGTACCCGCTCGATAGAATCTGCCGTTACCCGGCAAAAATCAATCACCCCGCTATACATGTCGGCACAAACAAACGCTCCTCCATCCGGACGAACACGCAACACGTTGCTAGCGTAAAGCATCGCTTTTGTCTTTTCCTGCAAGCCGGGATAAACGGGATGATCCGGGTAAGAAAGAGAATAACGTACCAACTGATCCGGTAAGGAATATAGCAAGTAGCGTCCCTTTTCATACAAGCCCGTGGCGATCACTCGATCCCCGACCTGTGCCGCAATCAAATGTTGTTCACCCGGGGGAAGCTGGACTACGGTCTCCGAGTTGCCAGAACGAGCGAGAGAAGAGATCGACTTCACAATCAGCTCTCCCTTCCTGAAATCCAAGGCCGTCACGGTCTTCCCGTCAAACGAGTTGAACGAGCTCAAACTCCGGAAACGATCATTTAAAGATTCACCTCGACCGGTCAAATCCAACGTCCCCGGACCATCCAAATCAATGGTCTTGATCTCTCCGTATTCGCCTCCCGTTTCCACTACAATCCGATCTCCCTGTTTCACGAACCCGTTTACCTCATGTATCCCCCAACGTGACATGTCGACCAAACGAGTGGTAATTACCCGTTCACTTTTTATAACTTTCAAACTATCACTCTCCATGCCATGCTCCGTGCATCCTAGAGAGAGACTTCCTAACAAACAATATAATACCAAATGTTTCATTCGTCCTTCATTGATATACCTTTAATTTTAATCCCATTCTCAAAACAATATCCCCCCGCTTGAATACAATATTTGAAGCCTCCCCCTGATTCCGGGGATCCCAAAGCTTCAATATTTTCTAAGGTTAACGTGGAATTGTTATTACTATTCCCTTGGATACTCAAATCCAAGTTCAACATGATCGCACAGGCCATAAACATTAAAATTATTAACACGTACCACTTTTTCTTCATAATCGTAAATTTTTGTGATAAAAATAGACCTTTAAAGCTTAATTTTCGAAGAAAACGGTTGCACGTGGGTTGCAAAATCAATATCTTTGACAAAACGGAAAGAATACTGAAAATGGATCGGAGTTTAAGATATTACTGGTTTATTGCCATTCTTGCCGGGATAATTATTCTATTTAATCAATTAATTTACATAGAACAATTATACCGACATGAAAAAACAATATACATCAATCAGCAAAATGAATGGATCACCAACACGATTTATGATTTTAACATGAAAATGGCAGATCCGAAACAAACCGTCAGTTTCAATCCAAAGAATAACCGATTAACCTATGTCATAAACGATCAGATTTTCCGTTTTCAATTAAAACCAGAAGACAAAATATATCAAATTATCGAACAAAGTGATTACGACATACAGGATACCTCCCGTTGGACCTTACAACACTTTCACTCCTACTTGCAAGCAAAACGAGATACCGATGTCATCAAAAATTTTGCCATTCATTTTGCCATCGAGGATAGTATCCATCAAATCAAAGATTCCTATCCACCCCATCGAAGCTCTTCCCAAGAGTGTGAATTAAAGATTCCGTTAGGTTTTCTTGCCAAGGACACGTTATACGCCTCCTATAATTACCCTCTCACACTATTTTTAGACTTGGCTTCCGGACATATCTCATTAGTTTTTTTCATTTCCCTGCTACTTATTTTCTGTGTTATTTCGCTTTTTCACACGCTTCATTGGGAGAAAAGAGCCGGGAAATACCGAGAGATTTTCGTGCATAATATCGTACATGACTTGAAACGCCCCATTGAAACCGAACTTAAACTTCACTACATACTTTACAAAACTCTTCCTCCCGAACAAAAAATCTTACTGGAAAAGAGTACAACCGAATTGAATAACGTATTACAATCCATCAGCCGGATATTACTTCAATCCACGGATGCCCACGGTTTGCACTTGAAAATTAAAGATTTTAACCTGTATGAAATGTTGGATAAACTAAGTTGTCCGGACTCATGGAATATAGTAAAAGAGAAACAGGCCGATATTCAACTCCAATACCTTTCCGATCGACACGTGATAACCGGTGACCCTAATTTTTTACAACCGGTATTCCTAAATTTAATCGATAACGCTTTAAAATATGCCGGAGAAAAAGTACATATCCGAATCACGTGTAAAGACATCAACCCAAACGCTATTCGCATCGAGGTGAAAGACAACGGTACGGGTATCACCCCCGAAGCCTTGAAACATATCTTCAAGCGCTACCACAGAGGTGATCACCAAAACGACATGAAGATTAATGGCCACGGGCAAGGTCTGTATTTCGCACGCATGGTTGTTCGGGCACACGGGGGATCGATTACAGCGGAAAGCGTGGTAGGAACAGGCACAACCTTTACCGTGATATTACCTATAAAATAAAACAACAAGATGGGAAACAAGATGAGGATTCTTTATGCAGAAGACTATGAACTCGAAGCTGAATTAACAAAAATCATCCTAGAAGAAAACGAATTCATTGTCGACATCGCAGTTACCGGGGAAGAAGCCTGGAACGCTTATAACCGTCAAAAGCCGGATATTTTATTACTCGATCTCAATATGCCCCTAAAAGACGGGATCGAAGTAACCCGATTGATCCGGAAGAAAGACCCGCTAACACGTATTATCATCTATACTTCCCACGGAGAACCGGAAAAAGAAATCGCCGCACTGGATGCCGGGGCAGATGAATTCATTCCCAAAAACCGTACTCCGGATGTTTTGATCGCCCATTTGAAAGCCCTTCGCCAAAAAATGATTACATGCTTAAACGTCCCACACGTGTATGAACTCTCTCCCATCACAACATTTAATGCTGTTGCACGCACGGTAACCATTCAAGGAGAAGCAACCCTGCTAAGTTCCAGCGAAGTACGCCTTCTACAATTACTATGCGTAAAAAGTAATCAAATTGCCAACATGGATTACCTTGTGAAGGGAATTTGGAAAGATGCCACCATTGGCAAAAGAAAAAGGATAAAGGAATACGTGTGTCGAATCAGGCAACCATTAAAAAAGGATCCGTCTATCAAGATCGAGTACATCGGAAATGATTACGAAGAAGGATATATGCTAATTACCGCCCCTTCACCAAGCTAAACCTACCTTCACCGATCACTCGACCATAATAATCCATATAGCAAATATACAACACGATTCCCCCATCATACAAACGTAATCGTATGAAAAACCAATTTTATCAAAGATAAATGCAAGATGAATGCAGGATGAATGCTTCGTGGTCTAAATAAACTATCAATAGATTATCAAGAAAATAATTAGGACGACTTTTTAAAAATCGAGAATAAAAATAAATAGACTCTCGCAAGAATAATTCCAACGTCCTATGTAAGCTATATCATTTTTTATACTTTTGTCGATATTATCACCATAAAAATAAAGAAATGAGAAAAATCTTGTATGTATTATGCCTGCTTACGACTCTTGTAGCGTGTAGTGATGACGATGACAAAATTATTACCGATTATGACAAGCCGTACTCGAAGTTGCCAACTTCCGAATTAAGAACTTTGATCGAAGACAATATTAATTCATGTATAACCTTGGTAGAGGAATTCGCCGAGATGGAAGAAAATAATTCGATATTAGATATCATGAATTATTATGGTATAAACTTCTATTTCGATATTTCCGATTTTATGAACTCTCGTAGTTCAGACCAAAGCAAAGAGAACACGTTTACCGGAATGAAATTAGTTTGGAACAAAAACAAACAGGATTTCGACACCACGATCAATGCAGCCGGATTCATGGAAGCCTTTTTTCCCTCTTCCAAGACGGATCAGTCCAATAATGATCTTCATTTCATTGCAACGATTGATTACAGTACCGGGGTTTACCTTAAAATAGAAGTCTCCAATGGCAAAAAAGTTCTATTACACAAGGCACAGCAATACAACAAAGAAACCTCCGAAGCCATACAAACAGTAAAATGCCCCCCTTACAGTGCAACGATCAAAATGGAGATAAATGATGATGACATTATCTCCCGCTTTATCATGAGGAGAATGCCCAAAGAGGTCACACTACAGAAAGAAGGAGGAGACCATTATTATATTTCACTAAACGAGGAAAATGGTAATTTACATTGGGTGACAGATTTCAACAACATCCGGGTTCGCACAACGATTGGACAATACAAGAATATCCAACCGTTAATAGAGGAAATACACTACACTAACGAAGGACGTTATAACGAATTGGCTACAGAACTTATCCAAAAAAATATGCGCGAAAGTGTCATTGTTTTCACGGATAAAGACGAGAAAATCGGTGAATGGGAATTCGTAAACTTAATGCGAAATGAAGAAAATCCTTTCCCTCTTTGCAAATGCACATTCCAAGACGGAACAGAATTACCTTTCACGCTATATATGTTACTTTACCTTAAGTAAAGATTTCTTGGAACTGCCTAACAAATCTTATCCAGTATCTATAAGCTACCCCCTCCAGTCCCTCGGAAAATCGCCTGGTAATCAGCTTTTTCCCGAGGGGCTGGAGGAAGCGTTGTTTCAAAATAAACTTAGAATTCAGCTCCAATTTCTGTTTAATGAATCCCCGTACGTCCCAATTTCTCGTTTAATTTACGACGAATGACATTAATGGCATTTTTGCGCTTGAGAAGTTCTATGATTTGAGAAGGATCTTTACTATTCTGTGATTCAAGGATGCGATTATCTATATCCCGGGAAAGCATTTCTACTCTTCGCATCTTGTAATTGTCTAGTATTTTAGGTAAAAGTTCACCGAGTTTCATTTGTTCCGTCTCGACAAAACTATCCATCTTATACCAAATCTTACTTAACTCGTAAGGTTCGCTCAGGATATTGGCAGCCATAGTACTAACTTTTATATCCGGGTAAGAAATAAAATAACGGGCCGGGATAAATGACGGCGATTCATATTGACGCTGATATTCCTGTTGCATCGTACGGAACACGGGATTCAATAATTCCAAATCATCTTCCCCAAGTTCCCGGATAATGAATTCCCCGACACTCACGCTCCGCATATACCCGTTACGTTCCTCCTCGTACAACTCGCTATCCCCAAATAAAAGCAGGTAACGAATTAACACACTTTCCTCGATGTCACAAGGAGTCGCTCCTCGTGTCTGGGTTGTTACCTTCAATTCCGGAGTCGTAACAGAAGTCTTGGAAGGTTGTTCTTCGTTTTTCAAGCGAACCTTGGCAATTTCGGTATATAAAACCCGTTCCTCGACATCCAACTGGTGAGCAGTTTCTCGCACATAGACTGAACGCACTATGTTATCCGGAATCTTGGCAATACTTCGCACGATGTCCGTGATCAGGCGAGCCCGTTCAACCGGATCATCCCCTGCCGTACCTAATAACAATTTTGTCTTGAAATTTATAAAATCCGTCTCGTTATTCGCAATAAAGTCCGCCAAATCTTGCGGCGTGTGACTTCGAGCAAAAGAATCCGGATCCTCCCCATCCGGCAGTAAAAGCACTCTCACGTTCAGTCCCTCTTCCAGCACGAGATCGATTCCCCGCAAAGAAGCCTTGATCCCGGCAGCATCCCCGTCATAAATGATCGTCACGTTCGGGGTCAGCCGACGAATCAACCGGATCTGTTCGATCGTCAAAGAGGTTCCCGAAGAAGCCACCACATTCTCAATTCCTTTCGCATGAAAAGAGATCACGTCCGTGTAGCCTTCCACCAAAATACAACGATCCTGCTGCACGATAGATTTTTTGGCAAGGAAAATCCCGTAAAGGGTCTTACTTTTATGATATATCTCGGACTCCGGGGAATTCAGGTATTTTGAAATCTTTTTATCAGCCGTCATCGTTCGTCCCCCGAAGGCAATCACCTTACCCGCCAGATCAAACACGGGAAACATCACGCGGGCTCGGAATCGATCGAAAAGTCCTTTCTCGTTCTCGATGGTCAATCCTGTTTTCACGAGGAACTCTTTCTTGTAGCCCTTTTCCTGAGCCGCTTTCGTGAAGGCTCCCCAACCTTCCGGATTATACCCCAAACCGAATTTACGAATCATCTCGTCACTGATACCTCGTTGGCGCAAGTAACCCAATCCCACGGAACGCCCCTCGTCCGTGTTCCACAGTTGATATTGGAAATATTCATTCGCATACGAAGAGACAATCAACATACTCTCCCGTTCCGTCTTCTCTTTCCTCTGTTCCTCCGTTAATTCTTTTTCTTCAACCGGAATATGATATTTTTCAGCCAGATATTTCAATGCCTCCACGTAAGACATCTGCTCGTGTTCCATGATAAAATTCACGGCATTTCCCCCTTTCCCGCAACCGAAACATTTATATATGCCTTTTGCCGGGGAAACGGTGAACGAACCTGTCTTCTCGTTATGAAACGGACACAAACCAAGATAGTTCACACCTCGCTTTTTTAAGCTCACGAAATCGGAAACAACCTCGTATATATCCGCCGCATCAAAAATTTTCTGTATGGTAGCCTGATCAATCATGACACAAAGATAGGATAATGGAATTGAAAATGGAGAATTGAAAATTGAAAATGATGTAATAAGATTAAAATCATTGAAAAGTTGCGCCCGACAAGAGTTTTAACAATACTTTAACACATGTGCTGTATTAGTGGAACAATATTTGTATACTTTTGCACGTGGAAACGTTTTAAATACGTTTCGTTTCCAAGTACAAACACTAAGACATCAGCTATGGAAGAAAACATAAAACAAAAAAGGGAACTTATAGCCGCTATCTCGGATCTTTTTTTGAGATTCGGACTGAGAAGTACCTCCATGGATGATATAGCGAATCACTTGAAAATTTCGAAGAAAACACTCTACCAACAGTTTGCCAATAAAGACGACGTGGTGGAGCAAGTGATGTTGTACAGGAGAGATGAAAAAATAAAAAACACGGATGTTAATCAACTAGCCAAGAAAAATCCGATCGTGGTCATGAGCGAAATTCGGGATTTTATGGTGAGTGACTTGGGTAGCCGCTTACCTGCCAATCATTTTGATTTAAGGAAATATCACCCGGCCGTGTACGAAAGAGTAGCCAAGCAAGAAGAGGAGTCAACGAAGAAGTTTCTCGTGGCACTACTGGATAACGGTATAAAACAAGAACTCTTCCGGAAGGATATTGACAAAGAATTACAATTGTACCTGTTAGGCAAACAATTGCACTTTCTAAAAGATCCTGAAATCACCAGTAAGCTTGAATACCCGATTTCGGTAATTATTTCAACGATCTTTATCAATTTTATTTACGCTATATCCACAGAAAAAGGCCTAAAAGAATTCGAACGCTTAAAGAACACTGCAAAACGACCAGAAGACGGATGATTGAATTTTTTGGTATGAGTTTTGTTACGAGAGAAAAAACATTTGAAATTTCCCGGAAAAAATAAATAATTAAATCTATAATCTATGAAACAAGGAACGACTCTTTTCCTCCTAATGTTTTTCGTGCCATGGATGCTCCACGCACAGGAAGCGCCGCAAACGATATCGCTGCAACAAGCAGTGGAGTTTGCCATCAAGCACAACAAGGAACTGCAATCTTCGCAGATGAATATTGATTTGTATCGCCAGAAGGTACGGGAATCCGTATCACAAGGGTTACCACAAGTCAATGGTACCGTAACGTATTCCACTAATTTCAACTACAAGATGGATTTCGGCGGTCAAGCGATAAAAATGAAAGACCAATCCAACCTAACAGTAGGTTTACAACAATTATTATTCAGCGGCCAATGGATTCTGGGCTTACAAACCAGCAAAATTGCGGTACGCCTAACCGAGCAAGAAGTTGAAACCACGGAGCTGGACATCATTGAGAATATTTATAATTCATATTACACGGTGTTAGTATCCGAGAGAATGCTCGACATTTTGCGTCAGAACCTAGAGAATATGAATGAAATTTACAAGCACACCGATAACATGTACAAGGCCGGAACAGTTGAAGTAACGGACGTGGATCAAATCCGCATTAACGTGGGACAACTGAAAAACAGCTTGTTATCCATGGAAAGAACGGTTGCCGTAAATTACAATTTACTACGTCTTCAACTGGGATTGGAAGCTGGAACCCCGATCAAACTAACGGACGCTCTGAACGTATTCTTGGAAAACGACAAATCCGCTCGTTTATATGTTGAGAAATTCGACATTAATAATAACTTGAGTTATCAGTTAATTACCACGCAAACCGAGTTGAATAAAAAGATGTTAGGGCTGGAAAAATGGAGTTACGCTCCCACGATCTCCGGTAATTACAACTTCAACTACAAGATTTTGAAACCGGCACTGGATATGAGCCCGAAACACACGGCGGGACTCACGATGAACATTCCTATTTTCTCCGGTTTACAACGGGATTCCAAGGTTAAACAGGCCAAAATCACATTGGAACAATCTTATATGCAGAAGAGTTTGTTGCAAGACCAGTTGAACGTGCAGGACGAACAGTTGAAATTCAACTTGAAAAATGCGATGGAGAATTACAACCTGCAAAAAGAGAACATCGATGTTGCCACGCGGGTATTAAAGAACTACCAGAGAAAATACGAGCTGGGAGCTGTTTCCAGTTTGGATTTGACACAAGCAAATAATAACTACCTGCAAGCAGAAACAAATTACACGGAAGCAATTCTAAGCTTGCTACAAGCACAAGTAAGCTTGGAAAAATTGTATAATCAACTTCCTCGATAAAACAACTTGAATAATAAAAACAAAAAAGAAATACAATGGTAAAGAATCTCATTTTATCGATTATAGCATTAGCTATCCTTGCCGGTTGCTCGGGCAAAAAAGATAAGACTACAGAGGAAACCGTGGAGGCGGTTCCTGTTAAGGTACAAAAATTAGAGAAGACGAATATCGCCAAAACATTGGATTATACTGCCAACTTACAAGCTGACAAACAAGTGTACTATGCCCCCGCCGCCACGGGTAGAATCGAGAAGATTTACGTGGAAGTAGGCGACCGCATCAAAAAAGGTCAGCTACTCGTTGAAATGGATAGAACCCAACTCGTTCAGGCAGAAGTTCAATTAAAAAACCTAGAAACAGAATATAATCGTGCCGTCCAATTAAATGAAACCGGAAGTATTTCCAAACAGGCTTACGATGCTGCCGTAACTCAATACGAGGTGGCCAAAGCAAACGTAGATTTCTTGAAAGAAAACACGAAAATGCTCGCTCCTTTTGACGGAATCGTAACCGGAAAATATTTCGAGAACGGAGAACTTTACACGGGAGCCGCTTTTGGTGGTGCTAACAAACCGTCCATCATCGCAATCGAGAAAATTAACCCGTTGAAAGCTTACGTGAACCTAGCCGAACAATATTATCTGGCCGTACAAAAAGGAACTAAAGTTCAGTTGAAGAGCAATATCTATCCTGACAGAACATTTGATGGAACGGTTAGCATCGTTTACCCGACAATCGATCCCGCCTCAAGAACCTTCACGGTAGAAATAAAAATCCCGAATAGCGACGAAGCATTAAGACCGGGTATGTACGGAACCATCGACTTTTTCATCGGTAACACGGAGACCGTGGTTGCCCCTGCAATCGCAGTGTTGAAATTGCAAGGTTCAAACGACCGTTATGTATTCTTGAATCAAGGTGGAAAGGCGAAACGCGTGGCAGTAAAACTTGGCAGACGTTTCGAGGATCAAGTTGAGCTAATCAGCGACGAAATCCACGAAGGAGACGAACTGATCGTTGTCGGTCAAGGCCGGTTAGTTGACGGATCACCGCTTTCTATCACAAAATAGGAGAATCCCGCAACTTAAAATTTAAAACTTAAAATTTAAAAATCAGAATATGAGTATATACAATACAGCGGTCAACAAACCCATTTCAACCTTGATGGTTTTCCTTGCCATCATCGTATTGGGTGTTGCCTCCTATATACAATTACCGGTGGACCAGTATCCCAAGATGGACCCGCCTTATATCACGGTAATGGCAACCTATCCGGGAGCTAACGCCGCAGATATCGAAGAGAACGTGACCAAGATCCTCGAAGACCAGTTGAACTCGGTGGATGACTTGAAGGAATTGACCTCAACTTCTTACGATAACTTATCCGTTATCTCTTTGGAGTTTGAGTGGGAAGTGAATCTTGACGAGGCTTCAAACGACGTACGTGACGCCGTGGATAAAGCCATGTCGCGCCTTCCAGACGATATAGACCGTCCTACCATCATGCGTTTCAACACGTCCATGATGCCCATCTTGATCTATGCCGTAACCGCAAAAGAATCATATCCCGGTATTGACAAGATTTTGGATGACAAGCTGATTACCCGGTTAAACCGCGTGGACGGAGTTGCCTCCGTTATCGTGGCCGGAGCCCCGGAGCGTGTGGTTTACGTGGATTTAGACCCCAATAAACTTGACGCTTACAATTTGACGTTGGAACAAATCGGCAGCAAGATCTTGGCAGAAAATAAAGATGTTTCTTCCGGTAACGTGAAAATGGGACAGATGGATTATACTTTGCGTGTGGAAGGAGAATTCGAAGAAAGTGACCAGATTAAAAATATCGTGCTAGGTACCCAGAATGATAAAATCATTTACTTGCGAGATGTTGCAAACGTACGAGATACGTTGAAAGATATTACGCTGGAACAAACGATTAACAGAGGCCGGGGTGGTGTTTTGATGGTAACCAAACAAACTGACGCAAACGCCGTGGCCGTTGCAAAACAGGCAAAAGGTGAAATTGAAAAAGCACAAAAGGAATTACCCACGGATATTAAATTCCAAATCATTTCGGACAACTCGGACTTCATCATCAAGTCTATTAATAACTTGCAGGAGTCTTTGATGTACGCTTTGATCTTCGTAATTTTGATCGTGTTCTTATTCTTGGGACGTTGGAGAGCAACCTTCATCATTGCGTTGACAATCCCGATCTCCTTGATTGTTGCCTTCATTTACTTGTTTGCAACCGGGGAATCGCTTAATATCATATCACTGTCGTCCCTGTCCATCGCAATCGGTATGGTGGTGGACGATGCCATCGTGGTATTGGAGAACATCACGAAACATATCGACCGGGGTAGCCGTCCGCGAGAGGCCGCCAAATACGGTACAAACGAGGTTTGGTTGTCCGTAATCGTTACGACGTTGGTAACCGTGGCCGTGTTCTTCCCGTTGACGCTGGTGACCGGAATGACCGGTATTTTGTTCAAACAGTTGGGATGGATCGTTTGTATCACGGTATGTACGTCAACCGTAACCGCAATCTCCTTGACCCCGATGTTGTGTTCTCAATTGATGAAAATCCAAGAAAAGACGGATTCAGGCAAATTCAGTTTTTACAACTTCGTTTCCAAAATGTTGGACAAACTGGATAGTGTTTACGAGAAATTGATCCGGTGGGTACTTGTTCACAAGACCGTAACGATCTTGAGCATGTTCGCCCTATTCTTTGCCTCCATGTTCATGGCTAAATTGATCAAAACGGACTTCATGCCCCAGAATGACCAAAACTACTTGAACGTGTACGCCAAGATGCAATCCGGCCAACGCGTGGAAGTGACGAGAGAAGTTGCTTTGGAAATCGATTCCATCATCCGCAAGAACATTCCGGAAATCAAGTTGATCAACTTGTCATACGGTAGTGAGGAAGAGGCCTCTTTCGCTTCCATGATGAATAGCACGGGTAACAATATCTTGAACATGCGTTTGAGAACTACAGATATCAAAGAACGTAAACGTAGTGTATTCCAGATCGCCGACCAAGTGCGTGGCATCTTGAAAGGATTCCCGGATGTCCTACAGTACACGGTAACAACATCAAGCGGTGGTTCCATGGGTGGTAACAACGTGGATATTGAAATCATGGGACATGACTTCAACACGACCACAAACTTAGCTCACCTAATTGCAGAAAAAGCTCGCCAAATCCCAGGAGCTGAGGATATCAAGATCAGTCGTGACGAAGATAAATCCGAGTTACGTATCATGTTGGATCAAGATAAACTGGCTCGCCACGGTCTGACTACATCAGAAGTAGGTTCATACATGCGTAACCGTATCTATGGTTACCGGAATAGTAAATACAAGGAAAACGGAGAGGAATATGATATTATCGTGCGCTTTGACGAGAAATATCGTTCTTCAATCACCGAGATCGAGAATATTATAATTCCCGATGGTAAAGGCCAGAAGGTACGGTTAAAAGAACTAGGAGAGATCCAAGAGTTCTTCTCTCCACCAAATATCGAACGTAAGAGTAAACAACGATTGTTAAAAGTATCTATCACACCAGCAGCAGGAGTTGCCTTGGGAGATATTGCTGTTGCAGCTCAACAAATCATCGACAACACGGAAATACCTCAGGAAGTATCCATGTACATCGGTGGTAGCTACGAGGACCAACAGGAATCATTCAGTTCTTTGTTCTTATTGTTGTTGCTCTCTTTGATGCTGGTTTACATTGTGATGGCTGCACAGTTCGAGTCATTCAAGATGCCGTTCATCATCATGTTGGCTATCCCATTCGCCTTCACCGGAGTGGTTCTAGCCTTATTGCTGACGAATACGACCTTGAGTATCGTCGCCGCTTTAGGTGGTATCATGTTGGTGGGTATCGTTACGAAGAATGGTATCGTGTTGATCGACTTCATTAACTTGATGCGTGAACGGGGCATCCGCCTGTACGACGCAATCGCAATGGCTTGTCGTTCTCGTTTGCGTCCGGTATTGATGACCTCGTTAACCACCATCTTAGGTATGGTGCCTATGGCAATTAGTGCCGGTGAGGGTTCTGAAACTTGGAGACCGATGGGTATCGCCGTAATCGGTGGTATGATCTTCTCCACGATCATCACCATGTTAATTGTTCCGGCTGTTTACGCCGCGATGGACAAGAGTGGTAGCCGTGACAAGAAGAAGATTCTCAGCAAACAATTCAAGTTCATGGCTGACTTTAACCCGGAAAGAGATCTCCCGAAAAAGAAATAAATAATACTTGATTTTAGATTTACGATACGGAATCGTAAATCTAAAATCTAAAACCTAAAACACTATGAAAGCAGTATTTATATCATATAATCAAGCCTTGACGGAACGGGTTGCTTTTATCCTTGACCAATTACAAATACGAGGATTCACGCAATGGCCTCTGGTCAACGGGGCTGGAACCGTGGATGGAGAACCCAGAATGGGAACTCATACCTGGCCGGAGATGAACTCCGCCACCATGACCATCGTGGAAGACGAAATGGTCCCTCTGATCTTGAAATATGTCAAGAATCTGGACGAAGTGAATAAAGAAAACGGTATCCGGGCATTTGTCTGGGATATCACGGATATGTATTAAAAAAAGAGCCGAAAGGCTCTTTTTTAGTATATATTCTATTGTAAAAAAGAGGCGAAAGCCTCTTTTTTTATTCTGCATCCAGTGACTTGAATCCTTTTCCTAATATTTCTCTGGAATCAATAACATTTATAAAAGCCTCCGGGTCGATTTCACGAATTTTGTGACGTAAAACCATCATCTCGCGACGGGTTAATATCGTGTAAATCATCTCACGCGACTCTCCTTTATAAGCCCCGATAGCCGGTAAAATCGTAGCTCCGCGGTTAATATCGTTCAAAATTATATTTTTCACGGTATCCATCTCCTTGGTCACGATCATCAATGTCTTGTGAACAGAAGCACCTTCCACGATCAAGTCAATCACCTTACCTTCGATGAACACGATAATCCAAGAATACATGGGCAAACGCCAGTCTCCAAAGGCTACAACCGTTGACAAGGTAATCGTGCAATCCACGATAATTACCAATGTTCCTAAAGAGATATGCGTGTACTTATTCAAAATCATGGAAATAATATCCGATCCCCCGGAAGTTGCCCGTGCTTTGAAAATCATACCGATACCGATACCATAAACAATACCACCGAAAATAGCCGACAGCAACTGCTCATTCAACATTGTCCGGTCTGTAATTCCCGGCTCCAACAAAGCATCGTAACCATAAAGATAGTGAATCAACCGCATAAATGCCGGAATAGCAAACGTACAGATAATGGTTTTCACACCAAACATTCCTCCCAAAAAATAGATACCCAGCAATAACAGAGGCACATCCATACAAAGGGCCGCAATTTCAGTCTCCCAACCCCACAAATGGTGAAATACCATCGACAGACCGTATGTCCCCCCGGGAGCAAAACCGTAAGGTTCCGCGAATAACACAGCCCCTAATGCAAACACGAAACAACCACCCAACAACCATCCGTAGGTGATGAAGAAATCCTTGGAGAACAATTTCTCCTTAGTTACAAATCCCATACTACAACTTATTTATTTTAGTTATTAATTTTGCTTATTTTAGCCGCACAAAAGTACAACTTGTTTTCGACTTTTTACAACGTTTTCGATCTCTCGAATTTAATCTTAACTATCTAATTACACGTGTATTACATTTTAATCCCCATGCATAATTATACAACTCATCTCATAATTATTCGAAAAAACACGAACCTCATGAAAAAGAATATTTTTCAATCTTCTATTTCCGATTTTCAATTATTTTCCCTATGTTTGTAAACGTATTGGAAAGGTAATGTTCTTCGTGACATTACGAGGGAATCCCGTGAAAGTCGGGAACTGTACCCGCAGCTGTAAGCTTCAAAACTTTAGTCTCTACTGCCACTGTCTGTACATAGATGGGAAGGCGACGAAAAGGAAGCAAGTCAGAAAACCTGCCAAGACGTAACTGTTTATGTAGCTTTCGGGAAGTGAAGCTGGCAAGATGTTCATCATGGTAACATGATCTTCTTCTATCCAAATTTTCCAACAAGCATTGTTCTGTGAAATAAGTGAGCACGTTATGAGATGTAGAAGATCTCTGCCAATTTTGTTTTACACCACATAACAAGCTCACTTATTTTGAATACAACTTCCAGATCAACGATAAAGCCTCGCTTGGAACCAAATTTGAAATATCATCTCCTTTTCGAATCATTTCCCGGATCTCGGTAGCAGATAAGGGGAACAAAGGCGCATCAATGAACGTCATACTCGGAGATTCTTCAGAATTCACCATCCCCGGACGGGGATAAACAAAGATGGAACAATGTGCCTCAATCCAATGATAGTCTTTCCATTTCGGGAAATCCGGTACGTTATCTTCCCCGATGATCAAAGCAAACCGACGACCGGGATACCGATCAAACAGAACTCGCAAGGTATCGACCGTGTAAGAAGGTTTAGACATAGAAAACTCCACATCACAAGCTTTCATCCCGGGAATTTCCCGGATAGCGGCACTCACGATCGCAAAACGATCCGTTTCCGGCAAAAGAAAACGATCCACTTTAAACGGATTACAAGGACTGATCACGAACCACACTTCCTCGCACAGTTTTTTTTCCAACAAGTAGCGAGCAATCCCCACGTGTCCATTGTGAATCGGGTTAAACGATCCGAAAAAAAGCCCGACAACGGGTTCTCTATTCTCTTTCTGACCTTGCACCATCCGATTATTTCAAAAAATCTCTTACTGCTTTTTCTGCCTCGGCTAAAGCCATGTCCAAATTGTCATTCACGATGACCACGTCAAATTTATCGGCAAATGTCATTTCATATTCCGCTTTGGCCACCCTTTGCTCGATTTTCTCCATTGAATCCGTACCTCGCCCGATCAACCGTTGCCGCAAGACCTCTACGGAAGGAGCTTTGATAAAGACAGATAACGCCTGATCTCCGAATATTTTCTTGATATTCACCCCGCCAACGACATCCACGTCAAATACCACGGCATGACCAGCCTTCCAAATTCGTTCCAATTCACTTTTCAACGTCCCGTAGAAACACCCCGGATAAACCTCTTCCCACTCCAAGAAATCTTTCGCCTCTATTCTCTTTTTAAACTCATCCGTCGAAAAGAAATAATACTCTTTTCCATGTTTCTCCTCTCCCCGGGGAGCTCGGCACGTTGCTGACACCGAAAACTCCAATCCCAAATCCTTCGCCAACAAGTAATTCACGATCGTACTTTTCCCCGATCCGCTGGGGGCTGAAAATATGATTACCTTACCCATAACAATTGAAAATTGAAAATTGAAAATTGAAAATGAGACCGAATGCTCTTTTCAATTTTCAACTTTTAGTTATTAGCTTTTATCTTTTAGTTTCAATGTTTTGTAACAAGTTACAAAACATTGAGGCTTTGCTCCTTTATCTTTTCAAGTTCATCTTTCATGCGAACAACCAGTTTCTGGATGTCATGATCATTGGCTTTGGAACCCATGGTATTGATTTCGCGACCGATTTCTTGGGCGATGAATCCGAGTTTACGTCCCGGGGCCTCTTCTTTCTCCACAGTCTCGACAAAATATTTACAATGATTTGCCAAACGAACTTTCTCTTCCGTAATATCCAGTTTTTCCAAATAATAGATAATTTCCTGTTCTAACCTGTTCTCGTCAATATTTTTGATCTCTCCCCACTCCTTCATCTTGTCTTGCAAGCGTTGCTTGATGGTAACCACTCGTTGTTTCTCGAATTGGGGTACTTCACCAGATAAACTTTTGATCAACTCAATCCGTTTCAAAATATCTGCAATCAAAACTTTACCCTCTTGAATACGGAAAGCGTCAACGTCCGCCAACGCTTTCTCGATAGCACTTTTCAAGCAATTCCAACCTTCTTCATCTAACTCCTCCATCTTGGCTTGCATCGTATCGGGGAAACGCATGATGGTTTGCAACAACTCACTCTTGTTGATTTCTACTCCCAGCGAACCGGCAACTTCCAGCATCTGATTATAATATTGTTTCACAACCGATTGGTTTACGGCAACATCCTTCTCGTCCTCCGCGTTATCAAAATAGATATACACGTCCACCTTCCCACGCTCCAGAACGTTCTTTATCATATTCCGGATCTCAATATCCTTCTCTTTGTAAATACTTGGAGTCCTCAAATTAATATCCAATTGTTTTGAATTCAGACTTTTTACCTCCACGATCACTTTCTTTGTCCCGCAGTCCACTGTTGCTTTACCGAAACCGGTCATTGATTTTATCATAGCTCTTGTTTTAAATACAAACATTTAACCACAAAAGTAAGGCTTTTTTTGAAAATCACCGCCAAATAACTACCTTTGTTCAGTTTGTCAAATCATCTGAATATACATAATCATGGATGCGAATCACCTTTCAGCCTTCCAAAAAGGAGTTATCGGGGTACAATTTCTTTTCGTTGCTTTCGGTTCAACAGTACTCGTCCCCCTACTCGTAGGCTTGGATCCATCAACAGCACTTCTGACAGCAGGAATCGGAACATTAATTTTCCATCTTGTGACGAAAGGCATCGTTCCCATTTTCCTCGGAAGTAGTTTCGCATTCATCGCCCCAATCATCAAAGCCAGTGAATTGTACGGTATGGCCGGAGCCCTCTCCGGAATGGTTGCCGTGGGTGCGGTCTACGGACTTATGAGCCTGTTGGTAAAATTACGAGGCACCGACTTTATCAAGAAACTATTTCCCCCGATCGTCATCGGTCCGGTAATCATATTAATCGGGCTTTCCCTGGCAGGCTCCGGGGTAAAAATGGCAAGCGAGAACTGGGTATTGGCCCTTATCTCCCTAATCACTGCTGTCATCGTCTCTCTGAAAGGCAGGGGACTGTTAAAATTAATCCCTATATTCTGCGGAATCATTGTCGGATATCTCGTGGCACTTTTATTCTATAACGTGGACACTGCCCCGATCAAAGAAGCCGCCTGGTTTGCCCTTCCCCAGTTCGTGACACCCGATTTCTCTTGGGCAGCCATTATCTATATGGTTCCTGTAGCCATCGCTCCCGTGATCGAACACATCGGGGATGTCTATGCGGTGAACAGTGTTGCCGGTAAAGATTTCGTGAAAAACCCCGGCTTACATCGTACACTACTAGGTGATGGTCTTGCCTGCGTTTTCGCAGGATTAGTGGGGGGACCTCCCGTAACCACGTATTCCGAAGTTACCGGAGCCGTGTCTTTAACAAAGGTCTCAAACCCTGCCGTGATTCGGATTGCCGCTGTAACGGGAATCGTTTTTTCTGTTTTTGGCAAAATCAGCGCCTTGTTAAAATCCATCCCCGCATCTGTTTTGGGTGGAATCATGTTACTCCTGTTCGGAACAATCGCCTCTTTAGGAATGAGCAATCTAATCCAGAACAAAGTTGATCTTTCCAACACCCGCAACATGATTATCGTCTCTCTCATCCTAACCTTCGGTATTGGAGGGGCTGCCTTCGAATGGGGTAGTTTCTCCATGTCCGGCATCGGTCTTGCCGCCTTATTGGGTGTCATTTTAAACTTGATATTACCTACAAAAGAATCCAAAGCGTAATACAGGCTTCCAAACGTTACTCATCTCTTGTGGATCAACAAATCCACCACTCCCTTACACCCTACCGCGTAACAAAAAAATAACCGTTTCGAAACATTAGATTCACATAATCAGCGGAACTTGCAGTCGCAAAAAAGAAAGAAAACAATTTATTTAAATGAATAGAAAATGAAAAACTTACTTTTAACCACAGTTCTTATGTTAGCTGTTATTTTTAGCAGCAACGCAACAAATGACGTGAACGGTCCCGCTAAAAAAGTATCCATCTCTGGAGCAGGGGCAACCTTCCCTCTTCCCTTCTATAACCTTGCATTCAAAACCTATCAAGATAAAACAGGTAACTCCATCACCTACGGGGGCATAGGTAGTGGTGGCGGTATCCGTAGCCTGAAAGACAAAATCGTGGATTTTGGGGGTTCCGACGCCTATCTATCCGACAAGGAAATGAGCGAAATGCCCGCAACCGTGGTTCACATCCCGACGTGCATGGGAGCCGTGGTACTGGCGTACAACCTTCCGGGGGTTGACAATCTAAAACTAACCGGGGACATCGTTGCTGACATTTACTTGGGCAAAATCACCAAATGGAACGACAGCCGTATCGCGGCCATCAACCCCGGCGTGAACTTACCCGACAAAGCCATGAGTCCAGTTTATCGTTCAGATGGCAGTGGAACCACTTTCGTGTTCAGTGACTACATGACCAAAGTAAGTCCGGAATGGGCCGAGAAGATAGGAACCGGAAAATCATTAAAATGGCCGGTAGGTATGGCCGCTAAAGGTAACCCGGGCGTTGCCGGGGTAATCAGTCAAACTGAAGGTTCCATCGGTTACGTGGGTTCCGAATATGCTTTTGCCATGAAAATCCAATTCGCCCAGATGAGAAATGCGGCCGGAAACTTTATTACCCCAAACACTGAAAGCATCTCAGCCGCGGCGAAAGGAGATATGCCCGCCGATACCCGTACAATGATCACCAACTCGGCAGCCCCGGATGCCTATCCGATCAGTTGTTTCACATGGATCATCCTGTACAAGGAGCAAGCCTATGCCGATAGAAATCAAGCCCAAGCCGAAGAAACATTGAAACTATTGAACTGGATGCTGGACGCAGAAGCCCAAGCCTTAACCACGAAAGTAAACTACTCCCCGCTCCCGGAAAAGGCAGTAAAGAATGCAAAAGCATTACTAAAATCAGTCACTTACAACGGGCAACCCGTGTTGAAATAATCAAGCATACACTTCAAATTTTATCCATAAAACAAAATAACGCCTTTCGCACGAAAGGTGTTATTTTTTACCCTATTATTCCCCTATGGAAGTGGTTACTAAATGAATAATTCCGGAAAATCATTATCTTTGCAGCCTAAATCTAAAATTTCGTAGATGAAGAACATTAGGAATTTCTGTATAATCGCACATATTGACCACGGTAAGAGTACACTTGCTGACCGTTTACTGGAAACGACCGGAACTGTAGTAGGGAAAGATTTACAAGCACAGGTGCTTGACGATATGGATCTGGAACGAGAGCGAGGTATCACCATCAAGAGCCACGCAATACAGATGGATTATCATTACAAGGGAGAGAAATATGTTCTAAACCTGATAGATACCCCGGGACACGTGGACTTCTCGTACGAGGTATCACGTTCCATTGCAGCCTGCGAGGGTGCGCTACTGATTGTCGATGCCACGCAAGGAATTCAGGCACAAACCATCTCGAACCTTTATCTTGCCATTGACAACAACCTGGAGATCATTCCCGTCTTGAACAAGATGGATATGCCCAATGCCATGCCGGAGGAAGTGAAAGACCAGATTGAAGAACTGATCGGATGCGACCGGGACGATATTATTGAAGCCAGTGGAAAAACCGGATTGGGTGTAGATAAAATACTGGAAGCAGTTGTGGAACGGATTCCCGCACCCACGGGTGATCCCGACGCTCCTCTTCAAGCTTTGGTGTTCGACTCGGAATTCAACTCTTTCCGCGGAATTATCACCTATTGCCGTATCATGAACGGTAGCTTGAAAAAAGGTGATATCGTAAAATTCGTGAGCACGGGCAAAGAATACGATGCAGATGAAATTGGTGTATTACGCCTAGAACAAGAACCTCGTAATGAACTCAAAACGGGGGATGTAGGATACATTATTTCCGGTATCAAAACCTCATCCGAGGTAAAAGTCGGGGATACCATCACGCACGTGGAACGTCCATGCTCCGCCGCCATTGAGGGTTTCGAGGAAGTAAAACCCATGGTCTTTGCCGGAATTTACCCGATTGACTCGGAGGATTACGAAGATCTGCGTACTTCAATCGAAAAACTACAGCTAAACGACGCTTCCCTAACCTTCGAGCCTGAATCCTCAGCCGCACTTGGATTTGGATTCCGCTGCGGGTTCCTCGGAATGCTCCACATGGAAATTGTACAGGAACGTCTGGACCGGGAGTTCGACATGAACGTGATCACCACCGTTCCCAACGTTATGTACATCGCCCACACCACCAAAGGCGAAGTCTTCGAAATGCATAACCCCTCCGATATGCCCTCTCCCACCGTGCTGGACTATATCGAGGAGCCTTATATAAAAGCACAAATCATCACGCCCACCGACTACATCGGTCAAATTATGACTCTTTGTCTCGGCAAGCGAGGCGTGTTGATAAAGCAACACTACCTGACAGGAAACCGGATCGAGTTGAACTACGAGATGCCACTGGCTGAAATCGTGTTTGACTTCTACGACAAGCTGAAGAGTATCACAAAAGGCTATGCCTCTTTCGACTATTTCCAAATTGGCTATCGTAGAGCCAACCTCGTGAAATTGGATATACTGCTGAATGGTGAATCCGTGGACGCCCTGTCTGCCTTGATCCACTTTGATAACGCTTATTCCTTCGGAAAACGCATTTGCGAGAAGTTGAAAGAACTGATTCCCCGTCAGCAATTCGATATTGCGATTCAAGCTGCAATCGGTGCGAAGATTATTTCCCGCGAAACCATCAAGGCTGTTCGCAAGGATGTGACTGCGAAATGTTACGGTGGTGATATCTCCCGTAAACGTAAATTGCTGGAAAAACAGAAAAAAGGAAAGAAACGAATGAAACAAATCGGTAACGTCGAAGTTCCACAGAAGGCGTTCCTTGCGGTGCTGAAATTGGACTAAGTTAGTTCTAAATATTATAAATAAAGCGTCCTTTCGGGACGCTTTATTTATAATATTTTATCTTTAAAGCTACTTCATGACCTTATAAACCACGATGTCATCCCTATAATCTCTGCACTTCGCCCTTACCTCCCCGTCCGGAGCGATCACGCAACTCTCCCCTCGATACATAAGTCCCGTTAAATCCGCTCCGGCACAATTAACGGCAATGACATACGCCTCATTCTCGATAGCTCGTTCCCGCAAAAGTCGATTCCAGTCGTCTCGTCGGGATTCCGGCCAATTTGCAATATAAATTGCAACATCATACTCTCCATGATTCCGACTCCACTCCGGGAAGCGCAAGTCATAACAAATATAAGTCGAGAAGCGTATCCCTTTCCATTCCAACGCCAGATGACGGTCTCCGGGTGAGAAGCTACCTTTTTTAAAACAATTGTGTTTATCGTAATACTCGTATTTCCCATCCGGATAAACAGCCAATAACCGGTTATAATATTTCCCCTCCTCTTTATAAATCGTAGAACCGACAACCAACGCCCCCGAACGTTTCGCCCATTTTTTCATTTTTTTGATCACCTCCGGATAACGGGAAGCCACCTCGTTTTTCGAACGCTTTACTTCCTCTTTATCCCGCTTTTTCATTTCACACCCGGAAGTAAAAAGCTCTGGAAACACAATCATATCACATCCCTTACACAAGCGCACACGCTTTTCAAAAGCCTGCAAGTTGTCATCCATATCACCCCATGCCAAATGAGCCTGCACCAAAGCCACCTTCACCGAATCCTGTGCTTTCACGGTCAAAGACAACGTAAACAATAAATACAATATGCTCGAAAATACCTTCATCTTTCTCAAAATTATCCAAGCGAATTTACACCATTTTTTTCATTCCACGAACTCTACACTTTTCACAATTCAGGGATTTAGAAAAATTGCCAGTTGGAAATATGTTTTTTTGAAAAAGTCCTATTGTTTTGAGCGACCTCCCCTACCCCTTGGTAATCCCCTCTCCCATCGTCGTTTCACCCAAGCCACGGCGAGGGAACTGATCACACCTCCGATAATACTCAAAACTCCTGCCAGCAAGTTATCCGCCATCTGCGACAACACGGCATTAAAACTCAATGTCGAAAACATTCCTATTATAAAATAACTACTCATTTTACTAATTTAAAATTTAAAGTTTCGAATTTAGAATGCCCCTCACGCCTCCAGCACGGATCCTATACCGGAAACGCAAGGGTTCATTCATCTAGCATTCCACCAATCGACTGTCCGAGGCTCTCTTCCCGTTTTTCAACGTGGCGAAACAATACAACTTCACGTTCTCGTGATTCCACTCCTCCGGCAGCGCGTAACTCGTGTTACCGTTCTCGCCACGAGCTCGTAACGTTACCAAACGGGCACGACCAAGTACCGTTTCGTATAACATGGCGTACACCACGTCATCATTGAAAGCGTAACCGTTCTCCTCGTCCTGCATCTCTTGCACGAAAGAGTAAAGTTTATTCTCTTCCGAGTAAGTCACTTCCACCTTCGGCGGATACAACATCCCGGAAGCACAAAGTAAGCGGTCAAAATCCACTGTTGCCACATTCCGCTCGTCCACCGAAACCCGAGACATATTCACCGAGGTGAAAGCGTTTGCCGCCGAGCCTTTACCGATACCGACAAAACCTTTCCGGATTACCGGCAACAACTGTCGGGATAATTGCACTAACGCTTTCATCCTTGCCCGCTGTGCCAGTACCTCCGGCGTCGGGTTATCCTTCCGAGAAAATACCTTTGCCTTGGCAATATTCTTCCCTCTCGTGTAACACAACGTGATGTTACCTACTGATTTCCTTGCTTTTCCTAATAAATACGAATTAAATTCTGCCATAATTTTAAAATTGAAATTAAGAATTGAAAATGAACTCTACACTCCCGGGGCGGGTCCTGCCCCAAGAAGGTATATTTTTAGTTTCTAACTTTTAATTTTTATCTTGAAATTCGCTAAATGCGAATTCCAACGCCGGGCCCGGATCGATCTTTCTCGGCGTGATTAGCGAGTGTCCCACCACGTCACGAATCGGGTAGGTCTCTTCCAGTAGAGTACAGATTTCCCGTAACACCCGGATCTGTCTTGCCGTGTAGCGATGCCAGTATGTCGGGCTATCACCGGAACAATCCGTGTAAACCTCATCAAGCGGCACCACACGCCCACACTCCGCGATAAACAAATCACCCGAGAAGCGGAGTTTCCCCAAGTTATCCAGCTCTATTCCGATCGAATAATGATTCAACCCGCCACGTCCGGCATACCAACTTTTCCCAGCGTGCCATGCCTCAATGTTGAAAGGCACCAGTTGAAACACCTCCCCATCCCGCCCAATCACCAGATGAGCCGAAGCCGACACGTCAGGACGAGTCAGGAAAAGTGCAGAACTTTCAGCACTCGTTCCCGCCGTGTAATGTAACACGATCATGTCCGGCCCCTCCAAACGCCGGGTATTCTTTGCGCTCACCAAGTGAACCACCCTGTCTCCCATCAAGCGATGGTTCACGATTGAAAATGAAGAATTGAAAATTGAAAATGCCATAAATAAAAAATTTAGTTAACCAAGTTTTTAACTTTTACTTTTTAGCTTTTAGTCTAAAAACGGCCGCGGCCATTTTTTCTCCACCCCGTCCAACCACGTAACCACCCAAGCCGATTTCCAGTAAATCCCAGAAACGAGAAGTATCGGAAAGGAGGGGTAACGTCGTGAACGTTCCCACGAGAACAATCAACGCGAACACCAACATCACCAACGGCCTCCATGATCGCTGCAACCAGTTTCCCCGGGCCTCTTCCACCACCGCCGCAGAGCGGGATCGAGCCATCTCCTGCTCGTGTTCAACCAGTAATTCCAACAATTCCGCTTCCAGTTGTCGCTTCTCCCTCGCCGGGAGTGTCAGGCGGTCAATCACCTTGCCAACCGCCCCGACCACACCTTTCACTCCTTCCAAAGCCGTAAAGCCGTAACGATACAATTCTTCACTTCTGCTACAAAATAAAACTTCTTGTTACCGACCTTCCTCGCCGGAATCTTAAATTGTTTCTCGTACCGCCGTAATGTGTGTCTGGATATTCGCATTGCCTGGCACAACCCGTCAGCATCCATCAACCTGTAAGCAGCATTTGATGCCGCCTCGATTGCCAAGCGTACCTCCTGACGCAATTCACTCAATTCCTCTAATACTTGAGCGGTCACATCCGCCGTTTCTTCTCTTTTACCTGTCTCTCTTTTTGCCATATTTTTCAGTATTAAAATTACCCGTTCCCTTTTATCCTCACACACGTCTCCCCCGTAACGACACGTCAGGAACAATTGAACGCCTCGTCTTCTGTCAATTTATAAAGTAATTTCCCACCTGGAAATCCTTTAATCACCCAATCGTAAATCTAAAATCACGAAATCCCAAGGTATTGGCTCGGAGAATAAGCTTCCCCGTTCTTCTTCCGGAAGAAACAGTACAAGTGAACCGCCGTTCCCCGTCTACCCGGCAAACGGAAAGTGGCTTTCCCGTCACCTCTCGTCTCCCCGTTCGTCTTAACAAATTCCGGAGAAAACGAACGATCGGCATAAAGCACGACAACCACCAACTCATCCTCCATCCCCGCAGAAGGAAGATTCTCCGCCTTCTCCCATGACAAAACCACCGCATCTTCCTCGTCAACACACGCCATAAGATGATTTACCTTCTGCAACATACCAACCGTCAACTGTAATCGGGCAAAATCCCCAATCTTCCCGTTAGGCTTAAAAACCATCATGTTTAATTTCAAAAAGAAATTGTACCCATTTTTCCCGGTTCCTTGAGTCGCCAGATACCATGCCTCCTGTAACCCGATCTCCACCAAACGCTGATAAAAACGTATTGCTACTCTCAAACGGGAACGGTTTTCCTGTTGTTTTATCGTATTCGCATCCAAGTAGTTCGCTGCCGCACTCCTCACCCGCGTTATTGACCCCACCCTGTAAAAAACCGAATTTCCAACCTTTCCCCGAATATTTTCGTCTATTATTGCCATCGCTCGTTTGTTTAAGATTTTTCTTTGTTTTCTGAGGCAAAGGTAGGACATGCATCCTCCGTATAAAATTCTAATTCATAAACAACCGAATCTTTTCACAAACGACATTTTTCATTACATATTCGACATAAATCCCACATTTCCCTCATCCATAAAAACACACCCCGCTCCAACAAAATCCCCCGAAACAATTCATGTAATAAAACGGAGAATCACCGACAAGCATCCCCAACAAACAGACAACAACAGCCTCACCCTCCCGAATCAAAGACACCCCTGAACGTCTTTGAAACGTCTTTGATTCGAAAGTGATACGTGTTTAATCCCTAAGAACACCCTGTACACACCGAAAGATGTACGGGTATTTATATAAATCATATGGCAAAGATTACCGTCCAAAATATGATCTATGCCAACGAAACCGATGTATTGAACGTGGCAATGTTCGGAATGACGGCAAAGCAATGCGGGAAACCAATTCCGACCTGAAAGGCAATATACGTGATTATGCCACTATCAACGAACTTATTTGTCCGTCAAACATGGAGAACCTCAATGCCGTGTTCATTGAACAGGATATGTCGCAAGGTGAACGGCTTGTCAAACTTAACCCAATAGCCATTCATCAGATGAGCGTGTTGGAAAACAGCGACAATAATGAGAGGAAATTATTGAAACATGAAAAATTGGCAATTACAATTTCCCTACACGCTGACGTCACAATCGTTCTATCTCTTCCTCTGTTAGTCCCGTGCTTAAAACTATTGTATCTAGGGAAACTCCCATTTTTTTCATATTCCGGGCAACTTTAAAGACTCCTTTTTCCTCACCTTCAATTAACCCTTCAGCTTTTCCCTCAGCCTTCCCTTCTGCCCGACCTTCTGCCTTTCCTTCTGCCCGACCTTCTATTCTCCCCTCTATTCTTCCTTCTATTTTCCCTTCTATTTTCCCCTCCAGCTTTGCGGTACCCAGCACGTCATTTTGGATCATAATAGCATCCACATGACGATCATAATCAGCACGTTCCGTGGGGTTCATGTTATAATAGACCAATTTTTCCCGAGCTTCTTTCAACCCCGGCGTGGTTGTATCGGGACGAATATAATCGTTTTTCAGGTAATCCAGCCACTCTTCAAGCGGAGTTGTCGCCACCTTGTCAAACTCGTTCACCCGGATCAAGAAATACTCCGGGAAGATTTCCGATGGTAAACGTTGAACCAAAGCATCCCGTTCTTTCACCGTCACTTGTAGGTGGTCTCCCGTGTGTACTCCCGTGAACGTATTTTGCCCGTGATACAAGTAATCATTTCCTTTCCCTATATCGAAATAAAGGATACTGATCGAGTACACTTTCTTCACTTCCGAATAAAGGTCTCCCAATGCCATGTGTTCAGTGATCGCCTTGGCTACGCCATAGAGAATTCGTTCTAAAAAATATAATTCCCGGGTAACCTGCACTTCCACGATAATAATCTCGTTCTTGCTATCCCGAGCCTTAATATCCACTCGATTGAACTTGTCGTCGTAATCCTGTTGATTACTCTCGCTTTCTAGAATATCGATAATATGAATCTGCCGGTCAAGCAATACGGTCAACAATCCTTCTAGCACGTCAAAATTCGCCTTGTTCCGCAACAACCGTTTTACGGCCCAATCAAACCGAATGTATTTATCTTTCTCCATGATTAAAAATAATTTATCTATCTCAAAGGTAGGTATTTTTAACGATAAAGGAAAGGAAAAGGAAATTAAAGATTTATTTACTAGCAAATTAAATACAAATCTATTACCCCTCTTTTAGCTGTAATTGACATATCACATACCAACACCTAGGAAAAACCGCCGATGGCCGATTCACCAGGCGGATTGATGATTAAATATGATAATTATAACTCTTATTTACTATTTTGCCGGGAGTGTTCCGGGAAATGTAGCACGTCTAACAAACGGGAACGATAAGCCCGACCTACCGGGAACCATCGGTCTCCGATTTTCACGCTGTTGCCCACAAATGTATCGATGTAATGCCAGTTCAAGATAAAACTCTGGTGTACCCGGATGAACGTGTCGTCCGGTAAAGAGTCTTCCATCACCCCCAAACGATAAGAAATCATCACCCGACTCCCGTCGATCGCGTGAAACTCGCTGTAACTACCCGATCCCTCGACGTAAAGGATGTCAACGTACAAAAGCCGCCGGCCATAATTCTCCCACCAAAGAAATATATGTCCCTCGCCGTAACGGGGTCCATTTGAATGTATTAACGTATTGGTCTTTTTGTTTTCCATAGATTATTGATTTTACACCTCGTAAAATCAGCCTCGGCGGTTGTAGTGATTATTGACATGCAAACAAAACCGGAAAACAAAAGGCCAATTAGTAACAAACTCTTCACATCGCCCTCCTATAAGAACAACACTCCAAACATCAGATATTCAAACTGAAGGACACGTACTTTGATAGAATTTCCAAATTCAAATCTGTAACATATCGGAACAATTCGATCTTTAAATTTTGCCAAGGTATAAGGATCATAGTCGTTATATTTTATTTTGAACCAAAAACTGACAAATCGACGCCCTCGCCGGGTTTTCGATTGCTGATAGTCCAAAATTTCATACTTCACACCCTTCATGTTCTCCACGTAACCTTTAGGAGGAAACAAACCCGGAAAAGGATTATCATAAGTCATGCAAGAAATGACAGAATCCCCACATACTTGAATATAAATCGGAACATATAGCTCCCCGTACCACTCTCACTGGTAAAAAACTCTGGTATCTTTAATCTTTTCTCTAAAAAGGATCGCCCCTAAACTCATCCAAGAGGCGGTCCCAATTCTATACGCTCCTCTCACTTACTTATTTACTCTTCTTGTTTTTGGCTGTTCATCTCCGCCTCATTCTTTTTGATCAATCTATTAAACTCGTCTTTTGGCAATCTCCATGGGCTAAACGTACCAAACATGTCATAACAACTCTTATTCAAAAAAATAGTCGTGTACTCATTTCCACTTCCAAACGAACCACATACGTCTAAAAGAATCTGTCTACCTCCTTCACTATCTGGATCCAATACTTGGAAATCTACTTTCTTGAAAGTTTTACATTCCTCCTTTATTAAATTATGATAAAAATTTTTCAATGTATTCTTGGGAAATCCTTCTAATTTTTGAAACGCTTCGTCCGGCATAGAAAATTCCACGGTGAAAACACGTCCATTTTTATCAACAAAAAGGTTAAGATTAAATCCTTCTAAAGCTTTTATCTCGGGAGGAAATATTTCCCAAAGTTGATCCTCCCAATCATAAATAGCCTTGTTCACTTCGTCGGAATTTAGATTATAATTAATTCCTCCCGGGTATTTACTCTCAAACCGTTGAAAACATTCTTTAAAATCAGAGACTCTCAATCTCCAATAAAATTCTCCCGATTCATAGGTCTTCCTTATAGGAATAACTTCCAAACCGTTAATAACTCTTTTGGGCAACGTATCCACAACGTATGGATACCATTGTGCATTTGCGATCATGGTACATGACAAGCATACGAATAGTGTTATAATTATTTTTTTCATCTTTTCGTGTTTTAAAATTAATATAATGAATCTGTGTTATTTAATTTTACCGTAAAACCAAATAATACCTAACAATCGTGGTCTATAGCCATTCAAATCTGCTACCTTTATTTTTGTATCTTCTATCCAAAATAGACGGGATATACCAAACTGGATAAAATTCTCTGAGAACTGATCCATATTCTGAACCTCATTTTTAAGAAGCTTATCCAGCCACCCTAAATAACGTATATATTCATCATGATCTATTTTCATCCCTTGATATTCATACGGAAATGTACTAAAATCACGACGCATAAATAAATCGGTCAAAACCCTTATCTCGTACTCTTCCCGAGCGGCATACAATCGCTTCCGGTACTCGTCAACCGTGTAAAAAGCAAAAAAATGCAATAACTCATGTATCATGTTTTCTATCTTAAGGTTTTCTACACCAGAAAAACCTATTTCGGAAGAATTAGGATTAAACCAAGATTTCCTTTCATCATCATGTCTTACTGCTACTCGAAACTTAAATCCCCTATTTATCAAATCATCTACAACATCACGCATTTCCGGAATAAAGCGATATATGCTTTGAAGAAAATTCTCCACTTTGCCAAGATAACTCTTACTATCAGCGGATTTATCGTAATCGATAAGCTTCTTCACCCATTCCTCGTACCCGGCAAAAGGTGGCGATGTCCTACTACTCAAGGTCTCCAACCCTTGTTCGTCTTCTACCATATCCATCTCGTTGACACAACTACTAAGTGCTAACAAGATAAATAACAAATAACCGATGTTTCTAAACAATTTTGTTTTCATAAGTTTATATGTATTTAGTTTTTAAAATTAGGACCGCCCCTTGGATGAGTTTAGAGACGGTCCTGATTTAACACACGCCTCACATTTGCTATTTTTTCTTTTTCAGCATCTCGTCGATCTTCTTCTCCAAGTCTTTGCCCCGGAGATTTTTAGCCACAATACGGTTTTCACCATCAAGGATGAAGGTGCAAGGGATTCCTTTCACACAATAGTCTGCAGCAATTTCAGACTGCCCACCTTTCAAGTCCGACACGTTCTTCCAGTCACAACCGTCTTGCCCGATGGCTGACAGCCATGCCTGCTTGTTATCATCAATAGAAACACTGATGATCTCTAAACCTTTGGGACGATACCGCTTGTAGATTTTTATCAGGTTTACATTCTCCTGACGACAGGGCAAACACCACGAAGCCCAGAAGTCAACCACTTTTACCTTCGCCTTCGTCTCGTGTAAAGACAACACCCCACCGTCTGCCAACGGGGCGCTGAAATTGGGAGCAACAGCTCCCACAGTCACCTTTTCCAGCTTAACCAACTCGTCAGCGACTTGCTTGCCATAGATTGTTGCTCTCGCCTCTTCTCCCAACGCCTCGTAGCGTTCCTTCAACTTTGCATCATCCAGAATTTGCGCCATCTTGGAGGCCACCACGTAAGCCGCCACGAAGGAATTGTTGTACTTCTTCAGCAAGGCCAACTCTTCCGCATCCGCTTTATCCACGATTTTCTTAAACTCCCTCTGTAATCCCGCCTCTTGCGAGGGATTCATTTGGACTTGAGCTTGTATTTGCAGCCTTTTTTGTGCCAGAGACTTATCCAAATCGTTAAATTCCCTCCATATTTTCTGTGCCTCGCCACCACCTTCCACGACTAGCTCGTTTGTCCCCATCGTAATCGTGTAATGGGCATTCTCCAACATTAAAGCTGCCAACAAGGCATTCTTTTTCATCGGCATCAGATAGACCAATGTCACTTCCGGCATCCGGCCCGTGAACTCGAACTCGCCATTCGTGACCGTGGCTTCGCCAATATCAAGCATCCCCTTATCCGTATTGGCCACCAACAGTAATTTACCGTTGACCGTGTTCCCCAATTTTCCTTCAATTTTATAACTATCTTCTTGTGCCATGGTAAACAGGACGCAACCTAATAACATACATACTGTAAATAAAATCCTTTTCATCTTTTCCGCTTTTTGTTGTTGAGAAGTGGCTGAAAGCCCGCTCACCGTAACAAACGGGACTTTTCAGCACTTCCAATATTCATGTTTTAATCCCGCTGTCTTGGGAGTTTCAATGCCGGTTCCTTCTCCGTCTTCGGGTTAGCCTTTTCAATCACCATTCCGTCCACGATTATCCCGGCGGGATAAATCATCGAGGCAGGGTAAGCGTTCGGCAGGTAATTCATCACCTCTTCCTTCGAGGATACGGCAACCAGTTTCAACAACTTTGTCAACTCCGGCATACGGAAGCCCGTGGTACGGACACGGGTTTCTTTCCCGTCTTTCAGGTCTACCCGGTACACGACAAGTGCCGACCCGGAAATACCTCTCACGATGTAGGCATAGGATTGTCCGGCTGCTTTCGCCGTCTTGATCAATAACTTTTTCATCTTCTCGTGAGCCATCCCCTTCTCCGCCTGCACGTGAATCGTTCCCGTACCCGTCACCAACGTAGGACTCTGCGGAGACATAAGGAAACGAGAACTGCCCGTGGTCTCCGGGGCCTTCAATGCCGGGATCCGCCCGTTCAGCATTTTCTTGAACACCCCCTTCTCCACCAACACGATTTCCGGTTCCGGCGTGACACCATCCCCGTCCACCTCGTAATAACCATACAGCGGGGTTCCGTTATATTCCTTCTTATTCGTGTAGTTCTTCACAGTCAAACGCTCGTCCATGATCTTTTGACCGAACTGGTCCGCCAATCCCCGCCCCGTAGGCATAAGCGAACGGGCCGCAATTAACCCACCGCGATAGAGCAGATTATTCGCCAAAATAGTAGCCACGGCTCCCCCCTCGAACATGATCGGACCGTTATAATATTCCGCTACGGGAGGAGCTGCTTTTAGCTGCATCAATCCCTCGGCAAATGTTTTTACCCGTGCTTTCAATTCCTCAACCGAAGGAATCTCTGCCGGATTTAACAAGGAAAGAGAGAATGAATCACCCAAGTTCGAACCATCATCACCACGGACTTCCGCGGAAACCGTGACACTCACGTATCCTCCGGGCTCTTTC
>ERZ773193.213-NODE-213-length-93053-cov-61.581658_pt1 | contig 93053 bp, 69 predicted proteins | sample MGYA00511110_ERZ773193 | MGnify/ENA primary metagenome ERZ773193 (study PRJEB29015, sample SAMEA2737784) | human gut metagenome | biome: human gut; feature: human-associated habitat; material: faeces | place: China | collected 2012 ... | reverse complement strand
GGGGCTTTTTGATTAATTGTTTAACTCGTCCCATTTTAACGGGACACTAATGATTCTATTTCTAAAATACTAGAAAGGTGTTTTGTTTAATTTAAGGTGTGGTTGGATAAAATTAAATGCTCGTGATATTCCCCTTTATACTTTCTGATTTTTTTTATAAAAAGTCATTTATTTACTTTTAAAACAAATATAATGATTATTGTTTATATTTTCAAATATCAGTGATATTTTGTTCTTTTCATTTTAGTATTCATTTTTTGTAGGTAGAGATTTTTGAATGATATATATTTTGATTAAGTTTTGAAGCGGATAAGTCCTTAAAATGTCAAATCATTTTAAAAGCAATTCACACGATTTAAAAACTGGTATATAACTCGTATCTTTGGCGGAAAAATAAAGAAACCCCAATGGATACAGAATATTTGAATCGTTTTGAAGAGAGATTGCAGCAGGAATTGCTGCGTTTGTGTACTGACTATCATGTGCTGGACGGCACTCTGCTGGCTACGGAGGACCTGGACAACCGCTGGCACGACCTGGCACCGGAGTATGTGGCCGATGCCGTGGAACAGATCCGTGATTATCCCGTGGTGTCGGTGGCCTGGGCTGCCTATCTGGGCCTGGGAGTAGCTTTCTGCTGGGACGAAGACTGGGAGGCCAGTGCACAGGCTACTTATCAGTCGTACTACGGAGAGCAGGGCTTTGACGACATGGATGAACACATCGTGCGCGATTTACTCGGTTTGTCGCTCGACGGAGAAGAAGCTCGCCAGCTGGAGGATATCATTCGCCGCTGCGGACAGACTACCGTGGGATTGATTCGCCACGAACAGATAGAGCCGCAAAGCCCGCTGGCCTTCCATGTATTTGCCCGTGCCTGCCGTACGATGTTCCGCATCGGGGTAGCCATTGAACTTAAACGCCTGGGATATAAATTCGAGAAAGTAGAAATTGGTCGCGTACCAGGCGGGATGCTGTCATAAGAAATCCTCAGACAGGTTTTCTGTCACCTTAAAAACGCTTTGACGTTTGGATTCAAACGCCTTTACGTTTTACTTGAAACGCACTTGTGTTTTGGGTAAAACGTAAAGGCGTTTTGTCTTAAATGCACTTGCGTTTTTTTATGGGATGAATTTTAGTGAATTTTCGGCCCATATTTTTCTTCAAATTCCGCCACAATCTGCTGGAAATGCGTCGGCAGGTAGTGCATGGCCTGAGCATGCAGGGCAGGGGGGATGCCGTAGAATGCTTCTGCAATGCTGCCCGTGATGCAGGCCAGTGTGTCGCTGTCGCCACCCAGTGAGATAGCCGTACGTATGCAGTCCTCAAAGTCCGTCCCGTCCAGAAAGGCGCGGATGGCCTGGGGCACGGTGCCTTGGCAGGTGGCGTCCCATTGATAGGTATCACGAATGCCGTCGCAGGTGAAGTTCAGGTCATAGTCGAACTTCGCTTCGACGGTATTTTTTATGTCCTCCTTGCTCTTCCCATCCCGGGCCAGAAAGATGCAGAGTGCCGTAGCCTGGGCACCCTTGATTCCTTCGGGATGATTGTGTGTGCAGGCAGCCGATATGCGTGCAGCCTTCAGCGTCTCTTCCTCCGTGCGGAATGCCCATCCCACGGGGCCTACGCGCATGGCCGAACCGTTTCCGCAGCTGCCGTAAGGACGGAGCTGTCCCGTTTGCTGTCCCTGTCGGAGCCATTCACGGAAACGTCCGCCGAAGCCTCCCAGCGGACACGGGTAACGGGTGGCATAGCGGAAATAATAGGTGGCACAGTCTCCTCCGTGTAGCAGCCAGTCGGCCGTGGCGAGGGTCAGAATACTGTCGTCGGTATATCCCTTCTGCGGAGTGAGGAAAGGAAACTCTTTTGTCTTGATGTTGTGGAACTCGTAGACGCTGCCTGCGATGTCGCCAAGGATGCTTCCAATCATATTTTTTTGTTTGTATAGACACAAAGGTATGGAAATAAATGAATATGAATCGATAATGGCCGGCTTATTTCATATGATACAAAAAATCATTTATGGTGGAACCTTTTATTACAATCTTTACATATATAATTGGCATTAGAAATTTTCCCCAAGAATGCAACTATAAAAAACGAAATAAACATAGACAATGCTATATAATCGGCGATAGTTGATCTGATACCCAAATCATTTGCCCAAACAAGATAAAGCCCCGGAATAAGAAAAAGAAAGATGCACCATAATGCTATAGCAGTTCCGTATTTGTTGCTTACGGCTATGGCTGACACATTGTAACTTCCACATTTAGGGCACCAGACATGAGACTCATTTCTACTATCAACAATAGGATTTATTATCTCAACAGCTTTTTCATAATCTTTCTCGAAAACATATATTGCAATACCTGTGATAGCACCATAAGCACCAGGATTTTGGTCTTGCCCTTCATCATGCTGGCGAGAAACAATGTTATTTTCAATAAGCAGATTTGTAATCTCGTCTGCATAAATAGTAGTATCACATTTTATAAGAAGTCTTTCCTTCATATTAGAATTTACTTTTATGCCAATATACTGATATTTATATAAAAAAGCAAGATTTATCTCTAAGTCTTTATTATAAGCACTATATTTGCGATACGGACTCGAACCTAAAAAATAAAGTGATACTTTTATTTGCAGCTGTTATATTAATAGTTATTGCAACAGTCATTAAAATATACTTTACATAACTGCCTGAATAATTTAATTTTATTAGTGCAGTATTTATAATACACCGGGCTTTATATTTTGAGGAACTTGTCATAGCAAGTAGAAAATACCTTAGATAGTGAACACAGAATTATAAACTCTAAAATCAAAGTGACATGAAAACAAAGAACTTATGTGGAATACTGATGCTATTCTCTTTTTTAGTGTCGTGTACAGAACAGCAATGTATAATTCATGGTATAACTACTGGTGTAAAAGATGGTGATTATATGTATATAACTGAATATCTTGATAATACATATTTTGATTCAGCTGTAGTTATGAATGGAAAATTTACATTCAAGTTACCGAAGGCTTCAGAAGAAGATTTTTTGCCTAAAGTTATAGTTCCTGCTGTGGGCAATGAGCCAAGTGTAGCTATGGTTTTTACACAAGATTCTGAAGTGAAATACATAAGAGATAGCAATAAAGATATATTCGATATATATGGTTCTCCATATAATGATTTGTTCCGTATAGAAGGTTTTAAAATAGATTCAATAAGTCATGTGTTGGGACATCTTGATAATCTATGTTTGAAGGATTCTACTTTGACGCAGGAACAGAAGGATTCAATAACTTTAAAAATGAATGAACTCATAAAAGAAGACTCCATTCTCAATATTCAAAGTATAGAACGTAATATTGATAATCTTGTGGGGGCTTATCTATTATACATAAACAGACATTCACTGAACAAAGAAACATTTCAGAAGCTTTTTGAAAGACTTCCCAAGAAGTTCGCATCATCAAAGCATTTTGATGATGTTAGAAAATAACCTGTCTTTTGTGAAGTTCTATGAATAACCAACAGTTTACATTATGAAAAAATACGTGATATTCTTAGTCCTGCTCATCGCAACTCTTTGTGTAAAGGCACAGTCTATTATTCCACAGGTAAATGAAAACGTGGAGCTTATGAGTATCTTGTCGCGTATGGCCGGTTTTCCGGAATATCACATGGATATGGCGGGCCAATATATAAAGGATATGGACAGCTATTTTAAGGAGAGTACTGACCATCCGGCCGTGCAGTATATGAAAGGACTTAGGAACAAGTATGGCATAGCTTATGATGCCGTCATGTCAATGGCTGTACATCTGGATAACCGGAACGGTGTTTTTTCATTGATAGAGGAAGAAGTTTCGACCTTAGAGAAAAGATGGAAGAAGGTGGATAAGGATGAATTTCTGTCTTATCTCAGCAGCTTTTATAGGGATACAAAATTCAATGAATTCTTTCTGGCCCATAAAGACCTTTATGAAAGGGGCATCAGGTCTTATCAGGATAATGTCATCAGTCATTTTGATATAGACTGGTATGCTGAGTTCTATGGTAATGAACCTCAGGAAACTTTTTCTGTGATAATCGGTTTCTGCAATGGAGGTGGAAACTATGGAGCAGACCGGCAAATAAAAGGACATAAGAAGGAGGTTTTCGCTATTGTGGGTTATTACGTGAATAAAGAAGGTATGCCCATGTATAGCAAAGAATATTTGCCGACGCTGATTCATGAATTTAATCATTCTTTTATCAATCATTTTCTGGATGAAAACAAATATCCTGATTATGTAAAAGAACTGGAGCCGGCTGCCACGGATTTGTTTAATTCTTCACGTTGGAGTATGGCGAAACAAGCGTATGGCAATTGGAAGACCGTGATAAACGAATCACTTGTCCGTGCGGCTGTTATCTGTTATATGCTGGACAAAGACTACAAGCCGGAAGAAATAAAAAATGAACTGTTGGAGCAGGTGCAACGAAATTTTAGATGGATGCCGGAACTGGTAAGCCTGTTGAGAAGATATGAAAAAAGACAGGCAAAATATGGCAGTTTTGAGAATTTTTATCCAAGGGTAATAGATTTTTTCGAAGACTATGCTAAAAAGGAAAATAAAAGACTGGACGTCATAAAATCAAAGTAACATGAAAACAAAGAACTTATTGGGAGTACTGCTCCTGTTTACATTTACCTTCATCAGTTGTGATAAGGAAGACGAAGAGGGCAGAAAAATTACTGATTATAAAGAGTATGTGCTGACTGTCGCTTCGGAAATGAAGCCGGGGGTAATATGGTCAGAGGGAAGTGATTATCTGAAAGAAGTATATCCTGTAAAAAAAGAAAATGCAGAAGGGTGGGATGCCTTAGGGGGTATCGGCGGATTTGAATTTGAAAAAGGATATGAATATAGAATAAAAATCAGCGAAACAAGTTATCTGGATTATAGCATGGGGCAACCAGCCTGGACAGAACATAAGTTGCTTGAAGTAATCTCCAAAGAGAAAAAAGCTTCGGAGGGATTACCGAAACACTTTATTCCGGAAGCATTCTATAAAGACAAATTTCTGCCTAAATACAGATATGCGGTAGAGGCTGATAACAAAGAGGTGATTGAAGGGGATTTGAAGAATCACTCTATTCTGCCATTGGAGTATCACTATTTCTATTATGCCCACAGTGAAGGACCAAAATGGCTCGCAATAAAAGATGACATCAGTGTATTAGGGACAGCACACTATAAGAGTAAATACCCGGAAGCAGGCGTAAAAGCGGTTGTAGTTTCTTATGCCATTGAAATAAACTGACATGATGGTCAAGACTCTACTTCTACCTTCACTTCCTGAATGTTCCGAAGCTCATCACTGAAGTTTACTCCAATCTTGTAGACCGTACGGCTGTCCTTGGCAAAAGGTGCGGCATAGCCTTTCTCCCGAATCTGAGCCAGGGCTTCGTCCGCACTGCCGTTCAGCTTGAATTCCATAATGTACACGTAGTCTTGTGTCTGGAGTACCAGGTCAATCCGCCCCCGACTGGTGTGGTATTCCACCTGCACGTAAAAGCCCATCAGCTTGAAGATGATGTAGAGGATATTCTGGTAGTGCACTTCGCGGTCACGCGCCAGCTCGTATGGAATGTCGGCAAACATGGTCTTCAACCGTTCGAAGAAATCATCCACTTTGCCCGCCATTACTTCCTCCACAAAGCACTGAATCTGGTAGGGTGACTTGCTTACGCTCACCGAAGCGTAGTTGGGTAGCAGAAACTTGAAAAAGCCCTGTTCCACCTCGCGGTTGGGAAATCCCAACGTGTAGTTCTCGAACATCTTGTTGTAACCCTTGATGGTGAGGTAGCCACTCTGGTAGATAACCGGGATCGGGTCGGTTGAGGCCGTATCAATGCTGTCCAGTACAGGCTGACTGGTGACGATGTGTTCCAGTTCTTCTATCGGATAGTGATGGAGCTTGAGCAGTTCGACGAGGTAGGTCGGTGTGCCTGTCTCAAACCAGTAGCTGCCGAACTTTTTCTTCGCAAACGTATTGAGCAGACTGAACGGATTGTACATGCCCACGGCATTTTCCGTGAAGTGATAACCGTCATAATTGGATTTCAGCTCCGCACAAGTCTCTTCATAAGTCAGGCCCGTAGCTGTAGCCAGCGCATGAATGTCTTCCTCAAAATACGTATGGATTTCCTTCTCGCTGATGCCGCAGATTTCCACGTAGCGGTCGTCCATGGAGATGTCCATCAGGTTATTCAAATCGCTGAACACGCTGACCTTGCCGAACTTGGTTACTCCCGTGAGCAGGGCAAAGCGGATACAGCCGTCCATGGATTTTAATGCTCCGTAGAAAGCTTTCAGGGTACTTCGGTATTCGTTCTGCAAGGCTTCATTGCCGATGGCCTGTAGCATGGGCTTGTCATATTCATCGATGAGAATCACCACACGGCGGCCTGTCTGTTCGCAGGCACGGCGGATGATACCCTGGAAACGAAGGGAAAGGCTTGTCTCGCTTTCCCGTGCGCCGTATCGACTTTCCCAGGTACATAGATTGTCATTCAAAATACTGGTCAGCGATTCCGGCGTATCGTATTTCTGCGTATTCAAATCCAGGTGCAGAACCGGATATACTGTCCAGTCCTTCTCCAGCTTCTCCAGTGCCAGTCCTTTGAAAAGCTCTTTCTTTCCTTGTGCATAGGCTTCAAGGGTCGACAATAGCAGGCTTTTTCCGAAGCGTCGCGGACGACTCAGAAAATAGTAACTTCCTGTATTGAACAACTGATAAATCAAGGCGGTCTTATCGACGTATTCATAACCACCCAATATCACTTTCTCAAAGTTCTGCACTCCTACCGGATATAGCTTGCTCATAACCACTGGATTTAGATTCTACTGCGAATGTAGTAATTTTCAGCGAACATTCAAACAGGCAGGAAACAGGAAACGGAAAAGTTGGCTGGAAATGTTGTTGGGTATGGTATCAGCTTCGGGGAAAAAGAAAAGGAACCGACCCATTTAAGAGGCGATTCCTTTTTCGAGAGAGTTATTTTTTCAGCTTATTCTGCTACTTTCTTTACCACCAGCGTATGGTTATTGGTATCTCTCCATTCTGCCAGGAGGGCATACAGCTCTTTGTAACTTGACGGAGTCTGTAACTGGCGGCTGACGTGCAGGCTGCGGGTCACTTTCATGCCTTCTTTCGTGGGCTGGTAGCTGAATATTACTTTTCCGCAGGCATTGCTGATTTCCTTGTTGGTGCGGGGAGTTACTTTCATACCTTCCGGCAGGCAGACAATGGTCTCCAGCGTGCAGTTCATAGTTCTCGGCAGAAGGATATTCTCGGGGATGGTTGTATTGGCAGCATACGCATAGAGCGTGCGGGCCGGTGTCGGGTCGTTCAGTGTCACGATTCCCCATCCTTCGGCAGGCTGCTGCAACTTCTTTTCGTCCACTTTCAGGGTGTCGGTCTGCTGCATTTCCTTGGCTCCTAAGTAAGCTTCCATTGTCAGTGGTTTTCCATCCAAGCTGCTCACTGTCAGGAAGGGTTGTAGGCTGGCTTCTTCGGTGCCTGTCAGGGTGACCTTCTCGGGCATCAGCTTGCTTTGGGCTACCAGCGATACGATGGTAGACAAACCTTGGTTTTCAGCTTTCGACGGGCGAAGGGCACATACGGCTACTTCCGCTTCCAGTCCGGCTGCCTGCTGCAAGGTGACATCCAGGTTCACTAATTCTGCCTGGGTGCCGTAAGCCGAACGGATAACTTCCGATGCCGGACGGAGACGATAGCCGGCATCCTGCAGTGATACGCCGCAACGGCCCAATTGATACAGTTCGGTCATGTAGCGGGCAATGGCGTTGCGGATAGCCTGCGGATTGCCTTGGAGGCCTCGGGTCAGTTCGGGTACCTTTGCTTCGATAACGGAGCGGTTGCCGGGCTGGAATTGTGCTTTCAGGCTTTTCAGGGCTTCATCGTATCGTGACCAGGTTGAGGCCACGAAGACGGGCATCATGCCGCTGGCTACTGCCTGTGCTTGTCCCATATTTCCTCTTGTGGAAGGATAGGCGTAAGGGCGGGGCTTCACTTCCTTTAGTGTCCAGGTGAAGGATTTCATTCCGTCTCTTTGGGCAATGGACGGCTGGGCAGAAGCGTTCAGCAGTTCATAGTGTACCGATTTTCCGGCTGGTACGTTCAGGCGGAAGGTGAATTCCTTGATGGGAGAAAGTTCTTTGACCGGACAGCAGACATCAAGTTCCGGCAGGTAACCGGCTTTGCTTACAATGGAGTAATCCAGCACGATGGTGGCACCTAATTCAAGTCCGGTGTGCACCACGACCATTTCTTTCAGTTGGTTGTAGGCCGGTGCGTTGGCAGCTGCGGCAGGCAATACCTCTACGAAGGCATTGGCGGGTGTCTGAACCACGGTGCCATCTTTCTGGCGGGTGTAGGACGCGTGAATCTCCAGCTTCTGGAAGTCGGGGTTATACACGATAAATGTTTCTCCGTACAGGCCGTTCATGGCGGCATGGGTGAACAGGGTGAGTTCCTTCTGCACCCGCATCTCCTGACTGCCGTCGGCACGCAGGGTGTACGTTTTCGAGAGTTTGCGGAATTCTGCTTCCGATGCGGCTCTGGCCGGCAGTACAGCCAGCAAAAGCATTCCTATGATTCCTATGTAGATTGATAATGTTTTCATTACGCTTCGTTTCTTGTTAAATCCTCGTATGAGTGGTTATTTCTTTACCACAATGTATTCTCCATATCCCTTGGCTGTGTTCACCGCATTTCGGAAACTTTCCCAGTCGGATGCTTCGTAGACCCGCTTCTTCAGGCGCAAGGATGTTTTCACCTGCAACTGGTTGCCGTTTTGGCCCATGTATCCGGTGAATCCGGCACCTGGCCCGTCCATCTGGTCCTGCTTTTCCTTTCCTTGCCATTCGTATCCTGCAGGAAGTTTCAGGTTTTCTTCCATTTCCACCAGACGGGAGCAGCCGTCTTTGAAGCCGTAGGCCCGTTTCTCCAGGCTGGTATCTATCCGCAGGTAGGAGAGGACTTGCGTGTAGAGGTTATTCAGTACGAAAGGTTTGAAAACCATTTCTCCCTGGTCGCCTTTCAGTGCATATTCCGGAATCTCGTAGCGGAACGTAATCTGGATAGGGGCGCGCTGGTAGTCTTTCGGTGTCCGTCCGTAGTCCACGCTTTTCAATCGGGCTTTGGGCGATACGTTCAGCAACTGGCGTTCCATGGTATGTGCCCATTCGCTCTGAAATCCGGTGGTGAAGATGCGGCGGATGTTGCTGTCGCTCTGTCCCTCAGCTTCGATGGTGAAGGTACCTTTCAACGTGCCTTTTTCATCGAGGGTGTTCTGTGCCTTGATACGTACGTAATGGTTTTCCGGGTCGGAGATAGGAGTCAGGCACAGGTCGGTGCCTTCCGGTGTGCCCGGCAGGTAATTTTGCTGCTGTTCGGCACTGCTCCACAGTTCCCGGCAGAAAGGTACCCACGTGGGGTCGAGCGGCATCATTGTGCCGTCACTGAGTTTCACTACGGCCACGCAGTGGTTGAAATGGTCGGCCGGAATGGTCTCCACCCGGCTGCCTGCCATGGTCATGGCCGGAAAGGCTTCGAATCCTGCCATCCGCAGGAACGCAATCAGTGTGCCGGCAATGTCCTTGCACACCCCGCAGCGGTCGGTATAATTCATCTTCAGGTTGTGCAGGGTGAATCCTTCTCCCTTTCCCATGGAGATACCTGCATAACGGATGTTGTCGGCCACCCAGTGGGTGAGTACCGCCACTTTTTCCAGTTCGGTTTTTTTACCCCGAATGAGTTCGTCTACTTTCTTCTGGGCTTCCGGAATGGCGGTGAAACTGCCGTAGTCTTCGTTGACTCCGTAGAACCAGCGTGACTTCTCTTTCCAGTCGGCGGTGGTAGACATCATCAGCTTCGGTGCGGCGTCATAGAAATCGACCATATTTGGTTCCCGACGGAAGGGTAGGATGGCATCTTTAGCAAAGGTATAGACTTTCCGTCCGTCTTCGTAGCGCATGGAGGAAGCGCAGCTGCCCTGATAGAACTGGAATTGCATTTCTTTTTCGGCCGGCAGACTGACGCGGTACACTTTGCGCAGGGTGGGATCGGCCGACCAAAAGGGCACGATGTCGTAGAACTGTCCGCGCATGGGCGGGATAAAGCGGGAGTCGTCGCCTGACTGGGGTGCATCACTCAGCAGGGCATACGTGAATCCTTTCTTGTCGATTTCATAGTCGATGATGTCGCCCGGTTGCAATGCACCCAGTTCCAGCATAATCTGGCGGGCTCCCCAGTAGATAGCTCTGGCCGGAGCGGCGTAGTCACAGGCCTTGGTTACATCGACCGATGTATATGTTCCGTCGGCATGGTAGATGGTCACTCGCTTGAAAGTAGCAGCTGCCGTCAGCGGGTCGTAATCGTATTTCAGTATCCGTTGCTGCAAGGCTCCGGCAGTTGTCTGCACCCGTACAGCCCGGCAGACCGCAAACGAACCTTGTCCGGTGGGTTCCACCGTCACACTGGTACTGTCTAGTAAATTCACACAAGGATAATCGGCATATTGTTTATCCAAAGAAACTGCCCCGTCGTTTCTCCACGACTGGGCATGTACGGCCGTCCCTCCTCCTATCAGGATGGCAGCACCTACAAAAAATAGTTTTGTCTTTTTCATATTTTTCTGATAGATTGCCTGGTAAAAAATAACGGTCTTAAAGGTAGGTATTCTTGTGTAGCTGACCTAATGATTAAGGGATTTATTTTTGATAAATGTCTCTGTAATTGGGAAGGGATGGAGTTATTGATAAAAGGTATGATTTCCAAATTTTGGGGACGGTTTTTAGTTATTAAACATGAAATGGAAGAGAAATATGCAGTAAAGTCGTATTTCTCAGAGAATTTCCTAAATTTGCAACAGACGAACTGTAAATTTGAAGACCGAAATGAGGGCAGTTATACAAAGATGGATAATCTGTTTGTGCGGAGGGATGCTTTTTCCTTTTGCCGAAGCGCAGGTTGTGCAGCGGGGGGTGGTGCTGGAAATGAACAGTGGAAACCGTCCGCTGGCAGGGGTGGAAATCAGGGCGACCGGTGCGGCTCCGTCCGACAGCGACCAGGAGGGGCAGTTCGTCTTGTCATTTGTATCTTCTCTGCCGGGCGACCCGTTGCTGCTGGACGGGGTATATAAGAAAGGTTTTGAAATGGTAAACCGGGAGAAGGTGGATAACTGGAACCTTTCGTCGGATGCGGTGCTGAAAATCGTTTTGGGGCGTACGGAAATGATTGATGCACTGCGGAAAAAATATTATCAGATAGGTGTCTCTGCTAGTGAGCGGGAATATCATGCAGCGCTGGTGGAACTGGAGACTCGCCGGAAACTGCAACGGCTCACTGACGAGGAGTATGTCCGGAGGGTGGATTCTTTGTCGCAGGTGCAAGTGACCTTGAAGCGAAGACTGGAGGTATATGCCATGAGGTTTGCCCGCCTGAACCGTGATGAACTGGAACGAACAGAGCAGCAGGCGCTGGAGTTGCTGGATAAGGGTGATATGGAAGGAGCTATCCGCTTGTATGAGTCCATGCATACGGATTCAGTGCTGGCACAGCGTGTGGCCGGAAGGCAGGCTGCCGATGCGGATGTGCAGCTTTTGCTGCCTTCATTGGTGCACAGTTTTGAACTGATGCGGCAGACGGGCGATGTGGCGGGCTGTGATTCGGTGGCCCGCTTGATTTTGGAAGCAACACGGGAGATGGCTCCACGACTGACCGTGACGGAGTGGATGTGGAACAGTGGAAAGAAAGAGGCTGCTATCGACCGATATGGCCTGCTAGTCAAGGAAGCGCAGACGGTGGCCGAGGTGGAACAAATAGAGGTCAGCCTGCAACGTTGTTGGCAGGATGTGAAGTGGCCTAAGAAAATAAAGGAGAAACTGAAATTACTGGAAGAACGGATTCTAGCTCGTCGTAACTGGGCTCGAATCAAAGAAAATAGTTGGAAAAATGAGAAGTAAGCTGGTAAAGGTTTTTATTGCATCGTCGGCTGAGTTGGATCAGGACAAAACGATGTTTGATGTGTATTTTTCGGACAAGAACAAGCTGTACCGGAAAAAGGATATTGAGTTTGACCACCGTACTTGGAAGGATTTCTGCAGTTCGCTGAACGACGGTCGCCTGCAGGACCGCTACAATGCGTACATCCGTGAATGCGACCTGGTGATTTTCTTGTTTCACACACGCCTGGGAAAATATACGCGTGAAGAGTTGGAAGTGGCTTTGGCTGCTTTCCGGGAGAATAAAGAACGTCCGCAAATCTTCATTTATTTTAAGGAAGAAGGCATTGAGGATGAGGCGCTTACCAATTTCAAGCAATACTGTGAGCATACACTGGGACACTTCTGCGATGTGTACACTACACCGGAAGACTGGCGGGTTAAATTTGACCGTCAGTTGGCTATATTGGAGCAGGAAGGAGTAATTCGTGCTCCATCAACCGAGGAGAAAATGCTGTATAGACTGAAGTTTACCTTGTCGTATGTAGTAGCTCCGCTGATTGTGATGTGGCTGGCATTTAAGGCTTTCTTCTATTTTACCCCAGTAACTACGACGGTTTGCCTGAGCGATCAGACAGTTTCCGCACTTCCATTTGAGGGGGCGGACATTACGCTGACTTATTCCGACAAGAGCGAGACCTGCCACGTGGACCGACTGACCGATGAAGCGATTTTCAAGGAGATACATTCCCGTTATCTGGGTACTCCGGTGCAGCTTTCAGTCACTGCTAAAGGATATGAACCAGTGGACACGGTGATGGAACTGGAAAAGAGACTGGTGGTAAACATACGTCGCGACAAGAGTCTTTCAGTAGTGTTCGGCACCGTGAAGGATGAAGCGAACCGTCCGCTGTCAGGCGTGACCATACAGGTGATCGACTTACAGACTGTTTCGGATGAAATGGGAAATTTCCGTTTGTCGGTTCCTCTGGACAAACAGCAGGTGCAGCAGCGGGTACAGGCCTTCAAGAAAGGATATGAATTATGGGATTTCACCGGTCCGGTGTCCGATAAAATCCCATGGAAAATCATTCTTCGCAAATAAAAGTTACTTGGTATAGAGCCCGTTGCTGTGGTATTCTTTCAGGGTGTACAGCAGTAGGGCATCATTCGGCTGGGAGCCTGCCTTGTATTCCAGCCCTTCCTTCAGCAGTTCCTGTGCTCCCGGTTGTGAAAGTTTGCTGAGCAAATCGCCCTTGGCCAGCTTGACGACAATAGGGTAGGTGGCGAAATACTGCGGAAATAGTGCTTTCATCTCCTCGGCTATGGCGGAAGCTTCTTCCAGGTAGTGCAGGGCCTGCTGGTTATCGCCATTCTGATAGTAGTTCACACTGACGTTCATCGTGATGAGCATGTAGTTCGTTCCTAACTGTGCTTTGTTTTGTGCATATAGGTCTTTCATCAGTGTGTAGGCTTTTAGTTGTTCCTTCAGTGCCTGCTTGTATTTTTTCAGTTTGCTATAACCCAGGGAAAGGTTGTTGTAGGTGCTGCATGTATTTGCTTTGAGTTCGTTGTTGTGGGGATATTTCTTCAGTTCCTTTTCCCGTCCTTCTTTTACGCGTTCCAGGTATTTCAATCCGAGTTCATAATATCCGCCGCATACCAGTGCGACTCCCATGCTGCTTTCTACACTCAGGTTTTGGTATCCCCAGGCCGATTGTATGGAATAGAGGGCATCGAGTTCAAGAGCTTCCTGGGCGGCTTCCTGGTTTTTAGATTCTGCAATCAGTACATCAATGTATTTGGCTCGTGCATAAAGATTTTCCTGGGTAAACTGGGAACTGCTGGATTCACTTAGTTTCTTGGTGTATTGGTAGGCTTTGACCAGGCTGCGCCGTTCTTCTGGCTGGTTGCCTTTTCGCGAATAATAAGTGGAATACATCATCTCCAGATTGTGCAAGGCGTTGATTTTAAAATCGGGTGAAAGAGAAGTGAACTCTTGTTCGATTCTCGTTCTCAAAAGTTCTGCTCTTTCTGGGAATGCGTCGGTTTCGGAATCTACACTCAGTTGCAGGTAGACGATGTATCGTTGCAGGAACTCAGCTGCTTTGGTAATCGGATTTTTCTGGTAAAGTACTTCTGCTTTTGTGTATGCCTCAGCAGCTATTTTATAAGCATCTTTCATTTGACCGGCATTCATAGCAAAATCCAGTAGCATATCCAGGTAGTTCAGTTCGATGGAAATTCTCTTTTCCTCGTCAAGGTCGGGGTCGTTGAGGCTGATTTCTTTGATTTTTGCTGCAGTCTGACGGGCCTTCTCCAAATCTTCCTTTTGGGAATAAAGCCTCATCAGTGAAGTATAGGAATCTAGAAGAGAACCTTTCTGTATCCGGATAAACAGCTGATTGTCACTAACGGCTATTTGTTCTTCAAGGTTTTTGATATTGCTCAAATATACCTCTTCTGCCTGTTTCCATTCATGTATGGCTTCGAGCAGGTAGGCCGTCTGGTGAAGCGTGATTTGCATGACGGCCAGATAGTCGCCCGATGGCATGGCTTCTTGTGCCTGTTGCAGGATTTCGAGTGCCTGCTGGTTGTATTCGAAGGCCTTGGAGTAGTCTTTTCGGATATTGGTGGCAATGAGTGTCTTCAGATTAAGAACCTGAATAAGCGATTTTTCATCGAATGCCAGTTTCTGACAGCGGTCTGCCCATTCTTCCAGGTCTTGTTCTCCTAAGGTGATTTTTTGTAGGACGTATTTTAGGACGTAGGAAAATCGGTCGGGCAATATTTCTGCAATCCACTTGTAGGTGTCATAAGCTTTCTGCTCATTTTCCTTTCCTCCGGCCAGTGCACACAGGTCGGCGTAGCGATACATGCGTTCTGCCAGCAAATCAATGTCTTCATCGGCTTGTGTGCGTTGCTGTAGCTTTTGGCGGGCCTGAACAATCAAGCCGGAATTGTTATATAATTCTATTGCCTCTGTCAGTTTGCCATCCTCTACCAGTTTCAGCACTTGTTTCTCTATTTGGGTTATATCGTCGGGGTTGATTCGGGCAAATTTCTCGGCATACTTGTCCAGCATGTTCATGAAAGTGTGGTTTTCTTCTGCCAGTTCTTTCAGTCGTTGGGCTCTTTCTGCTTGCGTAATTTTCTGCTGGGCGTACAAATGGTTGATTTCCTGTACTGTCTTATTGCGAAGCTTGGAAAAATGTGCTATGGCAATGGCGTAGTAGTGATTCTTTTGTTCTTCGATGGTACCTTCCGGGGCCATGACAATGTCCAATGAACGCTTCTCTGAAAGAATCCAGCCGTTGAGCATGTCGCTGTTGACGACTTCGTACCCTTTCTTGTAGGCTTGTGGAGAACTGATAGCTGTGCCTGCTTTGTGATTCAGAAAATGAAAGCAAAATTCCCCATTATTGTCTGTATCAGTAGCAGGTGCACCGATGGCCATTAGTTGTACTCCGGGCAAGGGGGTATGTTGTGAGTTGAAAATGCGTACGTTGCCTTTTTGTGAAACTTGCGCTGAAAGACTGACAGAAATTAGCAGTGCCGTACAGAAACAGGTAAGAGATGGTGTGTTTATCATAGATTTCAGTTTTATTGTGTGTGATGTCTTTTGAAAATGATTTGACTGTGGATAAAGATAGGCATTATTTGTAAAACCGGTAATAGTCGGCTCTTATTTTTTTGAACGACAAGAGATAAGTGGTATAATTTTCAGTATATTTGTTGGAGGCATTGTTTATTTAAATATAGAAGATATATGAAACACATCCTGATTCTTTTGTGTGCCCTGCTGGGCCTGGGCAGTTGCCAGAGTGGTAACAGCACTGAGATAGACAACCGGACGGTACAGACGTTCGACGTACCGCGTTTTATGGGGAAGTGGCACGAAATAGCCCGTTATGACCACCGCTTTGAAAAGGGCATGACCCGTGTAACGGCCACATATACCTTGCTTTCCAACGGACGCATTGAGGTGCTGAATGCGGGATACAAAGATGGAAAGTATAAGGAAATCAAGGGAAAGGCCAAACAGCCCGATCCGAACGACCCCGGCAAGTTGAAAGTTTCGTTCTTCCTGTGGTTCTATGCCGATTATTACGTGCTCGATATTGACCCGGACTATCGCTACGTGCTGATAGGCAGTAGCAGCGATAAGTATCTCTGGATTATGAGCCGCGAAGAAACCCTGCCCGACGAAGTACTTCAGGAATTGATAGGTAAGTTGCGCCAGCGCGGGTATGACACGGACAAGTTAGTGTTTAATAAATGAGAGGATATGGGAAATAAAAGAGTCCCTCTGCTTCACATTGCAGCGAAAGCAGGGGGACTCTTATTTATTTCGATAAAGAAGTCAGGTTTGTTTTTCAGGCCCTGAATCCAATGCGACGGATGGGCTGCGGTTCCAGTTTCACTACCTGCTTGCCGCGGAGACGATTACCTGCCTTTACGACATCTTCCTGGGTGATAGTACGGAACAGGAAGGTATTGTCGGGAATAGAAGGTTGCGACATGATACGCTGGGCCATGCATTTGATGATACCCTGCTCAATCAGGTTGTGCAGCCAGCGTCCGTTGCCGAAATACTCATCGCGCTGGGCGGTGGCTTCCACAATCAGGGTATACAGTTCCTTGTCCGCTTCGGAAGTCAGTTGGAAATTGCGTTTCTGCAAGAGACGGTGTGCCATTTCCATCAGCTCGTCCGCATTGTAATCGTCAAAGTAGAACTGGAGAGGGAAACGTTCCTGCAAGCCGGGGTTGGTACGGAGCATCTGCTGCATCTTGTCCTCGTAGCCAGCCAGGATGATAATCATGTCGGGATTGGGTTCTGAGAGCACAGTGAGCAGGGCGTGAATCACCTCTTTCCCGAAATCTTTCGTTTCTTGTTTCGTGGTAATCAGGGTGTAGGCTTCGTCGATGAAGAGTACGCCTCCCCGGGCTTCCTCAATGGCTTGCCTGATGTGTTTTTCTGTTTCACCAATGTATTCGCCCACCAGTTTTGTGCGGCATGTTTCTATGGTATGTCCGCTGGAAAGCAGCCCCATCTGGTGATACAGCTGTCCGATGAGTTTGGCCACCGTCGTCTTTCCTGTACCGGGATTGCCTAAGAACAGCATGTGGTGGCGGTTGTCCAGTTCCGTGTCGAGCCCTAATTCCATACGCCGCTTCATGAAGGCGGCCATCATCCGGGCCTCCTGCAAGTCTTCCTTCAGGCGGGTCAGTCCTACCATCTCCTGCAGGGCTTGTTCGGCATCCGATGGCATGTTGTCTTCGGGCAGGGGACTATCTTCTTCGGTATGCGGAAGCGGCTGTTCTTCATCAAACGGTAAAGGAAGATCATCTACCGGAAAGGCTTCGCTTGGGTCATCGGTTTCCGCCTTGTCGGGTGTATAGATGGTGTTCTCTTCCGTAAAGATGCGGCTCATTGCTGTGCTGCATCTGCGCAACTGATAGGTACTGTCCATTGTGCCGTAGAAGATGAAGATAGGGCCAGAAGAAACTTTCTGTTCCATCAGGTTTCCTAACAGGTCGAGCAGGTTGGATTCCTGTCGGGTGTACTCCTTGTAGGGCACTTCCACCAGCACCACTTTTCGGGTGTCCATCTTCTCTTGTAGGACTTTCCATTGCAGGGAATCCTCCAGCAATTCTTGTAGGGAGAAATGGTTGCAAAGAGCGGTTTGCTTTTCACAAAAATGAAGGGCCAGCAGGCGGGCGGCATATTTGCGAGCCTGATTGCCTGAAACAAGCAGGTGAGGTACGGCAAGCTGATGGCTGTCGAGCGCATACAATGTTTCGAGGAACTGCCGGATGAGGTTCGAGTCACATTGTTCCTGGTGCATCCAGGAGAACAAGGGCAGGAAACAGAAGGTCTCGGCAAAGTATTTTTCTTCAGGGCGGGTCTGGAAATCCTCCACCTCGGTCTTGTCCCAGCATTCGTAGCCGGAATAGAGTTCTAAGAGTGTCCATCCCACCGGGCGTCCGTTGCGGTAGACATAGATACGGTAGAGTCCGGCTTCCCATTCTTCTTCAGAGAGGATGTCGAACCGTACTTTTCGGGACTTTTTCCCTTTCAGTGAACGGGTATCACAGCCCAACAGGCGGTATTCGCAGGAATACACCCGGATAGAAAGTTCCTGGGCATCGGTAAAACCATCGGGATGAGAGATTTCCACGGCGAGGTGGTTGTGAGCATATTCGGGAGCACAGAGATCTTCAATAAAGGTGCGTGTAGCACGTAACATAACATTTTTCATATACAACAAACGAATTTTAAAATGAGAAAATAGAAATAGATAAAGATAGAAGCTTACGGACACTGAAGGTCCGTAGCAGCGTAAATTCCCTCTCGTTTCCCCATCGAAAGAGAGGTGCGCGGCTAGTACGTCAAAGAGCACAACAATCCCGGCCTCCTTGTCGGAAGCAATAATTCATTCGATTCCTATGCTGAGAAAAATCCGGTCAGGACCTCAGCGGAACGTAACGAAAACTTTGTGTGTGACATCTTTAACGATCATTTGTTGTATCTAAATCAATGTGCGATGAAAACCGCCTTGTGCGCATTTTCGGAACAAATATAAGCATAACTCTTTAATTAACGAAGAATTAGGGAGGAAAATCGTTCTTGTGGCAAAAATAATTCTCCTCGCGACCGTTGGCTCATTAAGGGATTATCCTTACATTTGAGTAAAGATAAAAAATGAAGGAATATGTCGCACACGAAGTTTAATCTGCAACGGTTTCTGGATGCGCAGGAAGGCGTGTATCCTGTGGCATTGAAGGAAATCAGAAATGGAGGTAAGCGCAGCCATTGGATTTGGTATATCTTCCCTCAGCAGAAGGGGCTGGGCTATAGTTACAACTCGGAGTTTTATGGACTGGACGGGGAAGAAGAGGCCCGGGCTTATCTGGCACATCCTGTATTGGGTGTCCGCCTGCGGGAAATCTCCCATGCCTTGTTAGGTCATCGTGGCCATCGTACGGTGCGGGAACTGATGGGGTCGGAGGTGGATGTATTGAAACTGCATACTTCGATGAAGCTGTTTGATAAGATTGCACCGGGAGAGGTGTTCGGAGAAGTGCTGAAGGCGTATTTTTATGAGTGAAAGGAGGAAAAGGCATGAAGAAAATCCGAATAACCGTAATGCGAAAGGCGTGTTACCGGGATTTAATGGAGAAGTATGAGAATCCCATCGAACATGCGTGTGACATGGAAGAAGGGCAGGTGTTCATTGCTAATGGCTGGGAGAAGCCTGAGGGACTTTGTGAGAGTGCATGGCAGAGCATGTCGCCTTTCGTGATGGCACTGGCTCATGGGGGAAGCAATTTTTATGACGGCTGGATGAAGAACGAACGTTCGGCTATGATTTCGTGCAACGACGGTTTCCGTCCGGTGAGTTTCCTGATAGAAGTAATCGATTAATACAGAAGAATATGTTAGCTTATACGTATATGGAGCACGGCCGTTTCTCACTGATAGAGAAGCCTGTGCCCGAACTGAAAGACCCGAAAGACGCCCTGGTGCGCGTCACGTTGGGAAGTATCTGCACCAGCGATTTACACATCAAGCACGGCAGTGTGCCGCGTGCTGTACCGGGTATTACGGTGGGGCATGAGATGGTGGGCATCGTGGAACAAGTAGGAGCGGAGGTCACTACCGTGAAGCCGGGTGACCGGGTGACGGTCAACGTGGAGACCTTCTGTGGGGAATGTTTTTTCTGTCAGCACGGATATGTAAACAATTGTGAGGACCCCGACGGAGGATGGGCACTGGGTTGCCGTATCGATGGGGGACAAGCGGAATACGTGCGGGTACCGCATGCTGACCAAGGACTGAACCGTATTCCCGACGGAGTGACGGACGAGCAGGCACTTTTCGTGGGCGACATCCTGGCCACTGGCTTTTGGGCTGCCCGTATCTCGGAAATTACGCCCGAAGATACGGTGCTGCTGATTGGAGCCGGACCTACAGGAATCTGTACGTTGCTCTGTGCCAGGCTGAAACATCCGCGTCGTCTCATTGTATGTGAGAAATCGGAAGAGCGTATCCGTTTTGTGCAGACACACTATCCTGAGGTACTGGTCACTACACCGGAACAGTGTCAGGAGTTTGTGAAAGCCCACAGCGCGCATGGAGGAGCCGACGTAGTTATTGAAGTGGCCGGAGCTGATGATACCTTCCGGCTGGCATGGGAGTGCGCCCGTCCGAATGCCATTGTGACCGTCGTGGCCTTGTACGACCATCCGCAGGTACTTCCTTTGCCCGACATGTACGGCAAGAACCTCACCTTCAAGACAGGCGGAGTAGACGGTTGCGACTGTACCGAAATTCTCCGGTTGATAGCGGAAGGAAAGATTGACACTACGCCACTCATCACACACCGCTTCCCACTTAATGAAATAGAAGAAGCTTACCGCATTTTCGAGAATCGTCTGGATGGGGTGATTAAGGTGGCGATAACTGAAAAAGTCGAGCTTTATGCAGGAGACACGGACTGGCAGCGTATTGCTCGGACCAAACAATCTGATTTCCGTCGGAATTGTTTGCAGGTGGGATGTGAGGCCAATTCATTGAACAGGCAGGATGGTACGAAGAACTATTATGGCAATGTGCTTCAGGAAAAGGATGCCCGGAAAGGATTGAATTTCTACGAAGGTTTCCGGAAAGAAATCTTGTCTGCCATAGGGGCGTACAGACAGCCGTTATGGGCTAACTTACTCCGTAGTGAACATATTCCGTGGAACTTGTTTTTCCCGATGGGACTTACTTCTCGTGCGAAAGAAGCGTGTGGTGAACTCTTGAGGGAACTGACAGGGCTGGAAGTGAAGGAGGTGACCTGTATCCGGGTTGAATATGCTCCTTCTTCTGCAGACACTACAGATGGATGGCGCTATTTGAATGACGGTACCTCGTTTGACTGTTATATTGCGTACAAGGATAATTCGGATGCTTTCTGTGGAATCGGTATAGAAGTAAAATACACGGAAATGGCTTATAAGTTGCAGTTTGGCTCGTCTGAATACAAACATACTCGAGAAAAATTAAGCGAAGAATACCTTCGTGTTACTCTTCAGAGCGGATGCTATCATACGGTTTTGGCTGCTACTGACGAAGAGGCTTTTCCAAAGATTCTGATAGAAGATGATTACCGTCAGTTGTGGCGTAATCACATGCTTGGCATGTCGATGCTACAGCATTCAGACATCCAACATTTCTTGTCGGTGCATTTGTATCCTTCCGGGAACAAACACTATGAGAAGGTGCTTCCTGAATACGAGCGTTTGTTGACAGAGAAAGGCCAGAGCACCTTTCTTCCTCTTACTTATGAGCGACTGTTTGAAGCAATGGGACATTATGTGTTTTTCTCTTGCGAGAAAGACAGAAAGTGGAAAGAATATTTGCGGGACAGGTATTTGTACTGAGAATCTGAAAAGGAATTATGAAGAAATCTTTAATAGGAGCCATTGGAGAACAGATGGTTTCAGTGAAATTGATGCAACAGGGATGGAATGTGTTGAATGCTAATGCTTCTATTACGAATTTTGAATCCATAGATTTGGTGTGCATAAATCCCGAAACAGATGAAATATCCCTTGTTCAGGTCAAGACTCAACTGGGGCAGAATCCTAATTTTAATGTAGGATGTACGATTCAGAAGGTGGATACCTTGTTGGAAAAGATTAAAGGACCATGGGTATTCGTTCAGGTTATCGGCGAAGGGCTTGATATGGAATTTTATTACTTTATCCTTTCGCGACAGGAAGTAGCTGACTTGATTCTTACTAGTAATGAATGGTACCTCAACGATTGGAAAAGGACAAAAGAATTATCGGATAATTGTACTGTAAACTTGAAACTGAAGTGGTTGAAAGGGGAAGGAGAGTCAGAAACGCCATTACATTCTGCCTACGTTTGCAGTTTGGATCATGATTCAGAAAATTGCTGGCAGAAATTATGGGAATAATGAGAATCTGAATAAATGTTGTTTTAAAATATACAGACTATGCGAAAGAATTTTGGAGTAAAAACATGGTTGTACCCGATGCCCGTATTTATCGTGGCAGCGTACGACGAGAATGGAAACCCCAACGCCATGAATGCGGCGTGGGGAGGAATCTATACCGATGACATGGTGGGCATCTGCCTGGCCGAAGGACACAAGACGACCCAGAATATTCTGTCCACGAAGGCCTTTACCGTGAGCATGGCTACAGCCGACCATGTGGCAGCCTGCGATTATGTGGGGCTTGTCTCGGGAAAGAAAGAGCCGGATAAATTTGCCAAAGCCGGTTTCCATGCCGTAAAATCGGAGTTTGTGAATGCGCCGGTCATTGAGGAACTGCCCATGACACTGGAATGTGAGCTGGTTTCATACGATCAGGAGAGTAACCATCTGGTAGGCCGTATTGTCAACGTGTCGGCTGCGGAAGATATTCTGGATGAAAACGGCCAGATTGACCCTTCCCGTCTGAACCCGATTACGTACGACCCGATTCATCATCATTATCTGGTGATAGGAGAGAAAGTGGGCAATGCCTTTTCCGACGGGAAAGCATTGAAGTAAAACATAGCCGCCACGCATCTTGGAAGGGATACGTGGCGGCTTTTCTGTGTATTAGGAGTTTCAGTAGCCATAGGGGTTATGCTCCTGCCTGCGCTGCCTCTTTCAATTGAGATTTTAGTTTTTCCATATCTTCCGGAGAAGCAGCCGATTTGAACTTGATTTCTCCATCCTTTCCGATAATCACGCAACGAGGAATGGAAAGTGCTTTTTGTGCGTTGCCGAAGGTTGTATATATTTCATCCTTAAACGCTTCCTGCACGCGTACATGCTCGCCCATCAGGTCATAATGTGCTGCCATCTTGCGCCATTTGGCATCTTCTTCCGGGCGGTCGATGGAGAGATACAGCAGTACGATGTCGTTCGCTTTGGCATACTCCTGTAAGGGTTTTACATAGGCGAAAGAGGCACGACAAGGACCGCACCAAGTTGCCCATATATCCATGAAAATAACCTTTCCTTTATATAAGTCGGTAATGCCTTTGAATGTCTTGGCGTTGTCTATATTAGGGAAGTGGATGTAGTCGGGTGTTTTAGCTTGATTGAAAGCCTTGTTCTTGGCAATAGCTTCATCTATCAGCGGTTGCCATTTGCTTTGTGGATACAGTTGCTTGAATCGTTCTTCCAGCGGAAGTATTTCTGGGTCGTATTTTTCCTCGTTTGCGTCCCTCAGGAAAAGCTGTGCCATGGCCGATTCCTGCGCCTGACCCGTAAGGTTCTTTTCGAAGTAATGGAAAATCAACTTATTGGGATTTTTCTTCAAGTCTTCGTCTATCGGTTCTTCTTTGGTGTAGTAGGTAATGCCGGCATTGTTACATACTACTTCATGGAAAGCGGGCGAGAAAGTGCTGGCCGGGTAATTTACCCGACAGAATTCCATCATCTTTTCCCATTCCTTGAGCCAGCTTTGCTTGGTGGCTTCGGAATAGCGGTAGGCAATGCCGAAAAGCTGGTTCTGGAAGGCCCACATTGTCTGTATGCGTGTATTCTGGCAGGCTTTTTCATATAAATCTTTATCTACACCTTTCATCTTTTCATCTAAGGCTAATACCGCATCCTGCAACTTTCTGCTGACTGAAGTAGCTATGGTGTCCTGGGTAATACCCCACTTGTCGCCTTTTCTTGAAAGTACATCAAACACGTCTTGTCCCAGTTCGTCCATTAGCCTTGATATCTCCATGTTCTTTTCATTCTTGCCTTCCAGAATGGATATGGGATGCGTGGCTGCGGCATCAATTTGCAGGCGATAGTTTCCGCCGTCGGCAATGAAGGAACCTAAATAACGCTTTCCCCACAGGAATAGGCGTATCTGTTCGTATCCGTTGCTGGGGAGTGTGAGACTGAACGTGCTGTCCGTATTCAGCTTCAATGTATCCTGAGATTGCGAATTAAACATTCCGTCGATGGATTTCTGATAGATAATTGTGCCTCCGTCTAAATTTTTTACCGAGCCTGTAATCTTTATTTCGTGTGAGTCGGTGCATGAGGCAAATGTTCCTGCAAGCACACTGAGTGAAAGGAATGCGATGTGTTTGGCTTTCATATACTATAGAGTTTAAGTTTTATGGCATATTATGTTGTTTAGTCCAAAGGTAAGGAATTTTTTGTTTGGGACTATAAATCTCATCCGGAATCTATTGCCGCCTTGATTTCAGCCTGCCAGATTAGGAATTGCGGCAGATAAATCTTACCTTTGTGTGTACGAAAGGATTAAAACGATACGGCCATGAACAGACTTTATCCGGTAGGCATACAGAATTTCGAAGATCTCCGCAGCAGGGGATATATTTATGTAGACAAGACTTTGCTTTTATATAATCTGGTACAGACAGGGAAGTATTATTTCCTGAGCCGTCCCCGACGGTTCGGTAAGAGTCTGATGATTTCTACATTGGAGGCTTATTTTCTGGGAAAGCGTGAGCTGTTCAAAGGGCTTGCCATGGAAAGTCTGGAAAAGGACTGGACGGTGCATCCGGTGCTTCACATGGATTTGAATACGGAAAAGTATGATACGGAAGCAAGTCTGGAAAACAAGCTGGAGCTGACGCTGAAGCAGTGGGAAGCAGAGTATGGCCATAACCCGGATGAGTATTCCGTGGCGACCCGTTTCGAAGGAGTTATTCGTCGGGCTGCGAAGAAAATGGGACAAAAGGTGGTGATTCTGATTGATGAGTATGACAAACCGATGCTTCAGGCCATCACAAATCCGGAACTGCAGACAAAATTCCGTAACACACTCAAAGCTTTTTACGGTGCCCTCAAGTCGTGCGACGGTTCTATTCATTTTGCCATGCTGACGGGCGTAACGAAGTTCAGCAAGGTAAGCGTGTTCAGTGATTTGAATAACCTGATGGACATCTCCATGGACAATCGCTATGCGGAACTCTGCGGTATCAGTGATGCCGAACTTCATCAGTATTTTGACGAGGACATTCATTCGCTTGCTGATGCACTGGGCGTAGATTATACCAAAGCTTGTGGACTGCTGAAGGAAAACTACGACGGTTATCACTTCTGCTATAAGTCGGTAGGCATGTACAATCCTTTCAGCTTGTTGAATACCTTCGCCAAGAAACAGATAGGCAGCTATTGGTTTGAGACGGGTACCCCGACTTATCTGGTAGAGTTGATGAAACTTCATCATTATCCGGTGGAAGAGATTGAACACATCGTAACCAGCGGTCCGGTGCTGGATTCCATCGATGCGGCTTCTACCGATCCGGTACCGGTCATCTATCAGAGCGGCTACCTGACCATCAAGGACTATAACGCGGAGTTTGAGAACTATACCCTCGGTTTTCCGAACCGGGAGGTGGAGCAGGGTTTTCTCCGTTTCCTGCTTCCTCACTATGCGTCTGTGAGCATCAGCAAGTCTCCTTATGAAATCCAGTGCTTTGTGGGTGAGGTTCGCAAGGGTGATGTGGACGGTTTCCTGAGCCGCCTGCAGACCTTCTTCGATGATACTCCTTATGAGTTGGCCCGTGACCGCGAGGTGCATTACCAGAACATCCTTTACATTGTGTTCAAGTTGATGGGTTTCCACACCGAGGTGGAATACCGTACATCGCGTGGTCGGGTAGATTTAGTGCTCAAGACTTCCGATTACATCTACGTAATGGAGTTCAAGTTGAATGGTACTGCCGAGGAGGCCATGCAGCAGATAGAGGAGAAAGGGTATGCCTCAGCCTTTGCTTCCGATGGGCGGAAGGTGATAAAGGTGGGAGTAAACTTCAGTGACGAGACACGAAGCATTGAGCGGTGGATTGTAGCGTGATTGAAATAGAATATTATAAAAAGGGGAAGCGGCGTATCGATGTGCTGCTTCCCTTTTTTATATACTATTAGTCAGAGTCTTTTATTTCCCTCCAAAAAACTTCTTCCGGTAATAAGAATCTGCCGTATACAGTGCTGCCGTCGGGTTATTGCCTGTCACACGGTCCTTGGTTACGAGGGTAGTGACGTAAGCATCCGAGTATTTGTAGAACAGGCTGTCGTGTCCCACGCAGAGACCGATTACCACGTTCAGGTCGGTATGTGCTTCGTTCAGCAGACGGGCTTGCAGAATCGGGTTGCACATGGCGGCACCGATACTTTCACATTGTGCGGGGATGCCCATCGACGTTTTGGGCTGACCGGCTACCTTGCAGATGACCGAGTAAGCCTCGAAGCCGTTGGCACGGAGGATGCGGGCAAAGATACGGGCTTCGCGGATGAGGCCGATGCAGTTGGCAATGCCGATGCGGTGCGCACCGATTTTCCGGGCAAATTCCATGATTTCCTGCACGCGGGTCCACTGGCAGTAGCCTTCGTATTCCACTTCCGCACTGGCAATCATAATCTCGCGGTTGCGTCCCTCGTCGTAACGCTCCAGCGCCCACTGGCGGTCTTCCTCCTTCAGATTTTCCGTGGGACAGAAATCAGGATAGGTGCGGTCTTTGTATTTGCAGTTCTGTGTGCCGCAGTCCACACAGGTTGGTATTGTTTCTTTTTCCATAAAGGCGTGTGTGATTGGTTAAACTGAGGGCAAAGATACGAGATTTCTTTCCAATTGGTAGGCAGAAAACCGCATTTGGTGGATTCTATTTTTAAAAATTGCAGGCGACTTCTACATTTGTTTCCGATTAGTTTTCATTTAAATTGTAAGTAAGATGAAGAAAATTGTGTGGATGGCCTGCGGAATGGCCTTGATGTGTGCACCTTTGAGTGCAAGTGCGAACGTCCGCTACGATGACCCGCAGGAGAAAGTGCAGAAGAAGGAAGTGCCCAATCCGGAGAAGGCGGCTCAGCAACGGACCGACGAGATGGATAAGGCACTGAACCTGACGGAGAAACAGTACAAGAAGATTTACAAGTTGTTCCTGAAGGAAGAAAAGGAAAAAGTGGAAGCCATGATGCAACGTCACCCGGGAGGAATGAACGGACAGCCTCCCATGAGTGGAAGACCCCCGATGGGAGGTGGAATGCCGCCGCAGGGTGGAGGATTTCCCGGAATGGGAGGAGCTCCAGAGGGCATGAATCCGGAAGAACGGATGAAGGAGCATGCCGAGAAGATGCAGAAGGAGCAGGAAAAGCGGGAGAAGAAAATCCGCAAGATTCTCACCGAAGAACAGTATGCCACCTGGCAGACCGTGAAACCGCAGCCGCAGGTATTGCCTCCGATGCCGGAAGGAGAGAGACCGGGGCCGGGACCTCGTGGACCGGAGGAAGAGGAAGCTCCGTTGCTGGATACGGCAGCAGAGTGAATGGGATACCTGATTTTCCCGTGGGGTGATTCTTGGAATGTGCGGCAGATGTCGTAACTTTGCGGTTCATTCAAAAAAGTCTACGTTATGCCCGTTATCGAAATCACCTCGCTGGAGCATCCCGGAGTGGAAGTGTTCAGCACCCTGACCGAAGCCCAGTTGCGCAACCGCATTGACCCGCAGCGGGGCATCTTTATCGCCGAAAGCCCGAAAGTGATTCGGGTGGCGCTGGAGGCCGGCTATGAACCCGTGTCCTTGCTCTGTGAGCGGAAGCATCTTACGGGTGATGCAGCGGACATTGTGCAGCGCATGGCGCATCTGCCGGTCTATACGGGCGACCGGGAACTGTTGGCCCGACTCACCGGTTATACGCTGACGCGGGGTGTGCTGTGTGCCATGCGGCGTCCGGCTCCGCGTCCGGTGGAAGAAGTATGCCGTGGAGCACGCAGGGTAGTGGTTATTCATGGGGTGGTGGATACCACCAACATCGGGGCCATCTTCCGTTCGGCAGCCGCACTGGGTATCGATGCCGTACTGTTGACCACGGATTCGTGCGATCCGCTGAACCGTCGGGCGGTACGCGTGTCGATGGGGTCGGTGTTTCTGGTGCCCTGGACGTGGGTAGACCGTCCGCTGGAGCGATTGAAAGAATTAGGTTTCCGTACGGCAGCCATGGCGCTGACCGACCGTTCCGTACCACTGGATTATCCGCCGCTGAAGGAGGAACCGCGACTGGCCCTGGTGATGGGTACCGAAGGCGACGGACTGCCGGAAACTGCCATCGAGGGAGCGGACTATGTGGTACGTATTCCCATGGCACACGGAGTAGATTCGCTCAATGTGGCAGCTGCTTCGGCCGTAGCTTTCTGGGAGTTACGATGTGGTGAGAACCATTGAAAAATACGGGGGGTATACTCCGAAAAAAACTCCTTTACGCTTGAAATAAAACGTAAAGGAGTTTTCGGTAAAACGTCCTTACGTTTCAATCCAAACGCAAGGACGTTTTGTTTGAAATGCACTTGCGTTTTTATTGAAACGCAAAGGCGTTTTTTCGAGGGTCAGATTTCGTCCGGCCAGGGGCACGGTTTTCCGGTCTTTTTGAACGATGGGCGCTGTGCACCGGAGCTGCGGAGGAACTCGCCGAGGTTGGCCGAGAGGGATTTCACTACGTCCGGATAGCGTTCGGCCAGGTTGTGCTTTTCGCTGATGTCGGCCGGAATGTCATACAGTTCCTTCTTGCCCGTTTCGTAAAAATAAATCAGCTTCCATTTTCCCTGACGTACGGTGCAGGTTACGCCGATGCCCGGGCCTTGTTCGCCCCACAGGTTCGGACAGTTCCAGTAAAGGCTTCTGCCTTCCGACGGGTCGCCGGTCTGCTTGAGCAGGGGCACGAAGCTTACGCCGTCCACGGTCTGCGGTGCCTTCCAGTCGGTAATGCCGGCCATTTCGAGGATGCTGGGGAAATAATCTTCCACGATGACATATTTGTCGCAGCGGGTATTGGGTTGAGTCACGCCCGGCCAGCTCACAATCATCGGTTCGCGGATACCGCCTTCGTAGGCAGAGCCTTTCCCGCAGTTTAGGGGAGCATTCTGCGTGTAGAGCGGCTCATCTCTCCATCCGGTACCGGTGGCATATCCTCCGTTGTCACCACAGAACAGGATGATGGTATTGTCGGCTTCTCCGTTCTTTTCCAGCCAGTCCATGATGTCGCCCAGACTCTTGTCCATGCCTTCGATGAGGGAGGCATAGGCCGCTTCCTTGTCCGACATGCCTTTCTTCTTGTACTTGTCATAGAAGCGCATATCCTTGTCGATAGGGATGTGGATGGCATAATGCGACATATAGAGGTAGAACGGCTGGTTGTATTCCTTGGCCTTGTCGAGGGCTTTCAGGGCTTCTTGTGTCAGGGCTTCGGTAACGAAGGTACCTGTTTTCCAGTATTTCTCCAGTCCTGGGACCGACATGAGCGAGGTGGGATTACCTTTCTCGTCGTGTCCGTAGTTCAGTTCACTCAGGTAGGTAGCCAGTCCGCCTGCCGCATGACCGGCAATGTTCGTTTCAAAGCCGAAGTGGCAGGGGTTCTCTCCCGGAGTGTCGATGGCTCCCCAGTGTGCCTTTCCGCAATGGATGGTGTGGTAGCCGCTGTCTTTCAGGTATTGCACGAACGACTTGGCCACGAAGGTGTGGTTCGTGCCTTCCACCTGCGCAATGCCGTTGTAGTTCCAGTCGGGAAGTTGCAGCACCTCGCTTTGGGCATCCGTGGTTTTGTTCTTCTGCAAGGTCCAGTTGGTCACTCGGTGGCGGGCGGCGTTGGCTCCGGTCATCAGACTGCAGCGGGTGGGTGAACTGATGCTCGAGGCATAGGCCTGCGTGAACATCATTCCCTGACGGGCCAGACGCTCCATGTTAGGGGTTTCGTAACGTTCGTTGTACATGGTTTTCTCTGTCCAGAAAGGCAGTGAAGTGTCCTGCCATCCCATGTCGTCCACCAGGAAGAAAATGATGTTCGGACGTGGGTCGGGACGGTCGTTGGCCAGGGTATGCAACGGGGAAAGCACGGGGGCTATCCCGAGAAGTGCTAAAAGATTTTTGTTCATAATATCTTTCTTTAGATTAAGGATTTACGTGATAAACACTAAAGTTTCGGATGAGTGGCTCAGCCGTGCATTCTTCTATCACCAGACGGAAGGATTTAGCCTCTACGGCAGGGAAGGATTCAATGCGCTTGTGCCCCACGGAAGTACCTTTGGCCACGGTAGTCCACTGGCCGTTCACCTGGGCTTCTACCCGATAGGCACGGATGCGTTCGCCGCCGGTAATGTCTTCCTGAATCTGGTAATAGTTGACGGGCTGTATCTTGCCGAGCGAGAGCGATACTTTCTTCTTGCCGGTGCCCGAAGTTGCTGCCAGCGGCTGACCGAAGCGGCGGTTAATTTCGGCACCCCATTCCTGCAGGCGGCGCACGTCACCTTCCGGAATCAATCCGTCGGGATTCGGGGTAAGTCCCACCATCAGCGTGGCATTGCGGCCGACTGACTTTTCGTACATCTCCATCAGGTTGGCTAACGGATAGACGGCCTTGTCGTCATCACCCGGTTCCCAGAACCATTCGTGGCGTCCGTTGTATCCGCGCAGAGGTGTGTCGGCCATGGCAGGTACCCAGAACTTGCCGTTGGGATCGCCGTGTGCCAGCAGCTTGTTGTGGTCGGTCACTCCGTCGGTGGCGTTGCTGTGACTGTACGGGTAGGGGAAGCTCGACCAGCAGGGGTAACCTACGGTACCGCTTTCCGAACCGCCCCAGCGCAGGTCGGCACGGTTCACGTTGTGATAGAACAGGCAGTTAGGCTGGTACTTGTTCACGATGGGTTCCACGTCAGGGCCCATTCCTTTCGGGTCGTCGGCACCGCCGTCAAACCAGATCATGAAGAGTTCGCCGTAGCGGGTGCAGAGTTCCGTCACCATCTTTTCGCACAGGCGCTTGTACCACTCCTGGCGGTTACGGGCAAACTCGCCTTCGCCTTCTGCCTTGAAGTTGTGGATACCCAGCAGGGAGTTCCAGCGGATGCCGATGTAGATGCCCGGTTGCACACCGTACTTGCGGCAGGAGTTCACGAAGTCGCGCACGATGTCACCCTTTCCGTCGCGCCATTTCAGGGCCTTCATGCAGTAAGGATTCACGTCGCTCTGCCAAAGTCCGAAACCGGTTTCATGGGTGGCAGTGAGGATGGCAAACTTGGCTCCGGCAGCCTTGGCCGATTGAATCCACTGGTCGGTGTCGAGCTGGTCGGGATGAAAAATGTTATAGTCCTCAATCGGGTTGATACGGTTGTTGCCTTGCCCGTACACCAGTCCGTCGAATACGTGCAGGTCGTAGTGGAATACCACGCCCAGTTCGGCTTCGTGCCATTTAAGCTGGTGAGGAGCCGGGCGGGGACCTTCGTAGTCGGTATTACGGGCTGCGGTAGTGGTCGCGCAGAGGGCGAACAGTGTCAGTAGTGTCAGTAATGTCTTTTTCATATTCATGGTTTCAAATATTTTTCAAATGGGTCATGGGTCTGTTCGAGCCATGAAGAAAGAGTTCGTTTCAGTGAATCACAAAGAGCCGGCTGGCTTTCCGCAAGGTTGTGCAGCTGGCTCGGGTCGTGAAGCCGGTCATACAGCCATACGTGCGTGGGCTGGCCTTCTTCTACCTCTGTCACATACGTGTAGCGTGCGGTGCGGATGCCGCGTCGGCCGGAAGTAGAATCCGAAGGCACGCAGAAGTAATAAGGCTGGAAAGCCTCCTCAGGCGTTTGTATTTCCTCGTTTAGCAACAGTGGCCCCCAGTTGTGTGTCTGTACGGATGCCGGTATCTGTGCTTCCATTCCCATGAGCGAGAGCAGGGTGGGATACAGGTCGGCAAACGCCATGGGCAGGTCACTCTTCTGCGGATGCAGCTTGTCCTTCCAGCAGCAAATCATGGGGATGCGCATGGATTCTTCGTAGAACACGTTCTTGCCTTCTACTCCGTGTCCGCCCATGCAGACGCCGTGGTCGGAGGTGAAGACGATGAGGGTATTGTCGTACACACCGCAGTCTTTCAGGGCCTGGACGATGCGTCCCACATGTTCGTCTACTCCGGTGATGCAGGCGTAGTAGTTGCGGATGTTTTCGCGGAAGTAGTCGCCTTCAGGAGTTCCCTTTTCCGGAATGTAGGGCAACTGTCGGGCCAGGGCTTCCACATCGAGCGAGTCGTACAGCCGCTTGTAGGTTTCGGGCACCAGTTCGTAGCCCGTATGCGGGGGATTCATAGACACCACCATGGCAAAGGGACGGTCGGTTTTTGTGCCTTCCGTACGGATGAACTCGATGGCGCGGTCGGCCTCGTAGGCAGGTCCCCACTGGTTGACGTAGTAGAACTCCTCCCGTCCGGATTTCGTATCCCAGTACATCGGTTTCAGGTGATTGTCGTACGTGCCGTAAGCAATCCACTTGTCAAACCCGTGCCGGCGTTCAGGCGGACACCATTCGTTCCAGGCCACTTCTCCCTTGTTGTTGTACGTATCCACGTAGGGGCGGTACGGGGCATCGAGGTGCCACTTGCCGATGTAGGCCGTGCGATACCCTTCTTCCTTCAGCACGTCGCTCCAGCATACAGCCTCTTTCGAAAGCTCCACGCCGTAGGGGGTATTCTGTGAGTTGCAGTTGCCTGTCACCCCGTTGGCTGCCGGATACATTCCCGTCATCAGCATGGCCCGTGCGGGCGATGATACCGGATAGCTGCTCACGGCATCGGTGAAGAGGATTCCTTCGGAAGCCAGACGGTCGAGGTTCGGAGTCTGTACGGGTTCCTTTCCCATGCATCCCATGGCATCGCCCCTGAACTGGTCGGCCATGATGAAGACCAGGTTGGGACGCGAGGGCCTGGAATCCGGACGGGAACATGCCGAGAACGGAAGTACGGCACCTAAGGCAGAGGTATAAACGAGTAGTGTCAGTTTCATATCAATGGAGGTAAAGGTAGGAGAAAAATCGGAAAAGGAGAAGTTTTTAAGAAGATTACAGGGGAAAAAGTGATCTTCATAAGAACTTCTCCTTTGGGGTTTACAAGGTTGGGATATTATTATTCGCCTTCGGGCAAACTGTTTGTTTCAATCTTCCATCCCGGATTCTGATAGATAGGAGAGGAAGTATAGTCACCTGAACCTTCCACTTCGGTTGTCAGACGGAAATGATCGAAAGCAATGGGGAAGAGGTAACGGTTCGGGTTCCAGTTGTAACCGTTATAGGCAATGTTGCTGGAAATGACACGGTACGGAAGCAGGTAGTCTCCATCGCTCTTGGCAGAAACGTTGGCTCCTTCTGTACCGGCTTCTTTCAAGTCGATAACAGTCAGTGCTTTGTCGAAATTCTGTCCGTTGATGCCGGCATCCGGAGTGGCATAGCGCTTGTAGTTCTCTGCCCACAGGTTGAATCCTTCTACCTGATAGTTCTGCATCTTGTCGAGTGCACACCAGCGGCGGAGGTCACGCAGGCGGAATCCTTCGGCAGCCAGTTCCACGCGGCGTTCACGACGGATATTGTAGAGCGTAACGTCTACCAGATTATTGCCTGAGTAGCGTGCCAGGTCGATTTCTTTCGTCAAATCTGTATTGCGGTTAGTCTTTTCGTAGTCGGTATCCATACCGGCACGTCTGCGGATGGCTTCCCAGTATCCTTTACTTTTCGCATCAAGCGAGTGGTTCAGTTCATAGTCTGCTTCCATGTAGTTAAGATAAGCTTCAGCTGCGCGGAAGATGACACATGCGGTAGTAGACGGCAAGGTAGGACCTTGTGAAGGATCGGTATTCAAACCTTTCTTAATGGAATAACCGGTTGTGCTGCGGTTTTCAGCCATTTCTGTAATCGGGGCACGATAGTAATATCCGGCTCCGTCAATGATGGCTTCGGTCATGGCAGCCTTTTCAGTCAGCATGTCGCCCGGCATCAGGGTATTGTAAGTCAGACGCGGGTCACGTCCTTCTGCTACATCCTGATAAGTGCGGTCGCCTTTGTAATCTGTACCAGCAGCATAGATAGGAAGTCCGTTTTGCATCAGGTAGGTATTAATCATGCTGCGGGTGTAGCCACTGTTTCCGCCTCCGTTACGTTGCAGATAGCCCACTACGAAGTGGTTCACAGCTGGTGTCAGGTTGGCATCGTAAGCTCTCCACAGTAAGACTTCGGGCATGGAACTCAATGAGTTGCTGTTGAACAAAGCCGGATAGTCATTGTAAAGTGGATAGTTATCGGCTACAATCTGGGCGGCTTTTTTGGCCTCGTTCAGAAAATAGCTGATTTCCGCATCAATGTCGATGGTAAAGTTTTTTAGATAGTCTTTCTGTGCACCTGGCCATCCCGGTCCGCCCGGAACGCGTGCCGTACCTTTATGGTATTTTTCCCATGTACCTTCGAACAGGGCTACACGGCTCTTCAGCAAGGCTGCACAATCCTTGGTCAGACGGTTACTGGCCGGAGGAGTGTTCGACATAAAGTAGTAAGCTGAGTCAAGGTCTTCAATGATGAAGCGGGCCACTTCGTTGCGCGGACGGCGCTGGCTGGCTTGTTTTACTGCTTCATAATTGTCGGCAATGGTTGTCTTGATAATGGGGAAGTCGCCCAGTGAGTCCAGCTTGTTGGCATAATAGAATGCACGGAAGAAATAGGCTTCACCCAGATAATGTTTGTTGTTGGCTTCATTGCCACCTAGCTCACCGGCTTCAAGCAACGGACGTACGCGGTTGATGAAGTAGTTGGCCGAACGGATTTCGCTGAAGTTCCAGGCACCTCCTGATTGTGCTACACGGTTTTCACCTTTTACGAACAGCTTTTCCGGGTTGGAAGCTGCCTGGTTGTCACTGTTGTTATCGGTTGCGAAGACACCGATGTCGTACACTCCGGGTTTATGCGAAGGCAGTGAGTTATATAGGTTGGCCGTATAGGCTGCCAGGTCATTTTCACTGAGCAAATATTTTTCTACAGGTACTGCATCCATTGGCTCTCTGTCCAGAAAATCGTTGCAGGAGCAGGCCAGGGCTGTCATTCCAATGGCGAATAATATATTTTTTTTCATGGTTCGTTCAAATGTTTAAGGGTTAGAGTGTCACGTTGATACCGAATGAGAAGGTCTGTGAAAGCGGATAAGTTTTTCCGCTGGACCATCCGTTGGCTGCAATGGCCTCAGGGTCGAACATATCAGCAATACCGCTGATGGTAAACAGGTTTTCTGCACTGAAGTACACGCGTACTTTTTCGATATTGACTTTGCTGGTCCATGCTTTCGGGAAGGTGTAACCCACTTGCAGGTTCTTCATACGCATGTAAGCTCCGTTTTGCAGGTAACTGGTCTGTGTTAGTTTGTTTTTATCTCCTTTGTCGCCGATATAAGCTTTCGGGTAGTAGGCATCTGTGTTCGGACCGAAGATAGAAGTTGTGTTTTGCGGACGCCAGTAATCGAGGTGTTCTTCGTAACCTACAGACTGCCATTCTCCTCCGTCAGCTCCCCAGAATAACGGACCGCTGAGCCAGAGATCGCGTTTCAATACACCCTGGAAGAACATCTGTACATCGAAGCCTTTCCAGTCGGCACCAAGGTGAAGACCAAAGTTGAAACGAGGTTCGCTGTTACCGATAACTCTCAAATCACCGTGGTCGTCTACTGTCTTGGAACCATCGTCAACCACTTTGTCACCGTTCAAATCCTTGTACATGATATCACCAGCGCCCCACTGAGAACCCAGTTTGCTCTGATCGTTTGCAGCCTGCCATTCCTGCATCTGCTGGTCGCTCTGTGCAATACCCTGAGTTTCATATCCCCAGATTTCACCGATAGTCTTTCCATCGTAGTAAGCATAGGTTACACCGTCGGCCTGATAGATAGCTTTTGATGCATTCGGATATTTTTTCACTTTTGCACGATTGTCGGAAAGGTTGAAGCCCAAATCGTAGTTTACTTGTCCGATACGGTCTCTCCAGGAGATGTTCAAGTCCCATCCCTTGTTTTCCAGTTCGGCATTATTGGTATTAGGCAGTGTAGTACCCAGTGCAGCACCGATTTCAGCTGGAGGACCTACCATACCTTTGGTACGGCGGATGAAATATTCAAATGAACCTGTCAAGCGGTTGTTAAGCAATCCGAAGTCAAAACCAATATTGGTATTGTAAATCTTTTCCCAGGTAAGTGTACTGCTGACCAGTCCTGGCACACCGGAAATAGTAGGACGTACACCGCCCATCAGCCAGCTTCCGCCATTGGCTACTACATTTTGTGTCAGATAGAACGGATAGAACTCATCGGTGTTCTGGTTACCCAGCATACCCCATGATACACGTGGTTTGAACGTATTGATAACTTTGGTCAGCGGAGCAAAGAATGATTCGTGTGCCATGTTCCATCCGAAAGAGAATGACGGGAAGAGGTTCCAGCGCTGGTCGCGAAGGAAACGTGAAGAACCGTCGTAACGGAGGTTGGCTTCAAACAAATAGCGTTCTTTATAAGAGTAGTTGATACGTCCGAAGAACCCGGCGGTAGCCCAGTTTCTGTATTGGGTAGGATTATTGTCGTCATTGTTGATTTTATCTTCACCTACCGAAGCGCTGATTTCCGGAATCAGTCCTGAAATGACATCACTGCGCTGTGCCGACAGAGAACGTACAATGTATTCTTCTGTGTTCATACCCAGCATTACTTTCAGGTAATGGTCATTCTTCTCGAGGGTATAATCGGTATAGAAAGAAGTGGTGTAGAAGTTGCTATTCAGGTAGTTCATGCGGGCAAAAGTGGCTCCCGGTGCATAGCTACCGCTGAATGCCAGTTCTACAGGATTGTCGTTGATGTCATATTCATAAATCTTGTTCAGGTTCACTTGCTTGTTCTGGTTAATGACGCGCATGCCAGCTTCTGCATAGATATTCCAGTTCTTGAGCGGGTGGAGTATCACCTGTCCTTGCAGATAGATGTCATCGTTGTGTGTTTTGGAACGACCGCCGTCAGTCAGCTGTGCCAGCTTTCCGTTGCGCATATAGTGTCCGTTCGGATCTTTAAATGGCATTGTCGGCCACATACGGGCAATGTCATGATACAGCAAGCCGCCTTCTTCCAGATAAATTGGGTTGTCAAGGTCGTAGCGGATGAATTTTGTGCTCAGGTTGAAATCAATATATTTATTAATTTTTGTGTTGATTTTTGCACTCAGATTGTAACGTTTCATGTTATCATTACCGTAGCGCAGGTTACCGTTCTGGTTCAGATAACTTCCCGATACATAATATTGTAGTTTTTCGGTTCCTCCGCTCATGCTGAGGTTGTGTTCCTGACTCCAGGCCCAGGTGAAATGTGTTTTGTACCAGTTGACGTTGTCATTGGCTTTTTCATGGAAATGCCAGTTGCTGCCGTTAGGAATGGTAGTGGTAGTGATTTTACCTGCCATGTAGTCCTGAATACGTCCGATAGTTTCTTCGTCGAAAATAATTTTATCACCCTGGTTTACGGCTGCTTCGTTGAAGAAGTTGGCAAAGCGGTAAGAATCGAGCTGATTCGGCAGGTTGGTCGGACCGGAATAACGGAAACTGTTGTTGTAGTTGATGGTCATTTTTCCAGCTTTACCTTTCTTGGTAGTGATCAAGATTACACCGAAGGCAGCACGTGAACCGTAGATAGAAGAAGATGCAGCGTCTTTCAGTACGGAGATGCTTTCAATATCTTCCGGGTTCAGAGTATTCATATTTCCTTCCATACCGTCAATCAAGATAAGAGGTTCACCCTTTGAACCGGTACCGATTGTTCCTGTTCCACGGATGTTTACTTTCATGGATTGTCCGAGCTGTCCACCCAGGTCAGCAGTTGATAAGTTTAGTCCCGGCACGGTACCCTGCAATGCCTGTCCCACTTGTGACACAGGTCTTGATTCCAAAGCCTTGGTGTCGACTGTGGCCACGGCACCGGTCAGGTTCACTTTCTTCTGTGTACCGAAACCTACTACTACCACTTCATCGAGTGTCTGAGTATCTTCCGACAAAGTGACCTGATAAGAAGTCTTTCCTTTTTGTACGGGGATTTCCTGGGTTTGATAACCGATGTAGGAAACTACTAATGTACTTCCTGAGGCAACGTTGTTCAGCTGGAAGTTTCCGTCCAGGTCGGTGATACAACCGTTGCTTGTACCTTTAACTACTACTGAAGCTCCGATGATGGGCTCATTCAGTTTCTTGTCTGTAACAATTCCGGAGATGCTCACCTGTTGCGCTTGCAGTGGTAATAGTCCCGCCAGCAAAGCTATGAGCAGAGAGATGAATTGTGTTTTCATGTGACTCATGGTTTTAAGATTAAAGTTTATATATAGATGGTTAAACAAGTTTTCAGGTTTTCCTGTTGCAAATCTCCGAAATAAATGGTGTAAGGGCAGTGGGTAAACGTTGCATTAACAGTCGGTATTCTTCTTATCTGCGTTTTTATGGGGGTAAAAACTGTTTTTTTTACCGGTATTCTGACTTTTTAGACAAGATTTTTGTTTCTTTGCGCAACCATTACATAGCTTAATCTGAGAAATGAAAAATATATACTGCCTGCTCATTGTATCTTTTCTTTGTATTTTCTCGCTTCTTCCGGCGGGTGCACAGACACTTTCCGAGAAGGATTTTCAGGTATTGAACATGAACGACGGATTGTCGGACAATGACATTCATTCCGTGGCAAAGGATACGGAGGGATTCATGTGGTTCGGAACCGGCAGCGGACTGAACCGTTACGACGGACGTACCTTCAAAGTGTTCCGGATGCCGGGAATCTCTTACCGGAGAATAGACAGGGTAGTATCGCTGGATACGGATTACCTGCTTCTCCGTTCGGAACAGAACCTGTTCTTGTTCGACAAGAAATACGAACGCTTTCTTCCCGTGTGCGATTCGGTGAGCAAACAGCCTGTGATGTTCGCCGATTTAGTGGCCGATTCTGACGGCAGTTGCTGGGGCGTATCTTCCGGTGAATTGTCGGAAGTGAATTTCCCGTCCTCCTTTGTGCAGGACACAGCGTTTGTCTCTGTGCGTCATGTGGTGAACAATTCACAAAGTGATCCGTTTGTGGTGCTGTGTATGGGAGAAGACGGGAAGATGCTGTATTGTGCAAGCCGGAATGGAACTGTCTATCGTTTTACGCCCGGACAAAGGCAGTTGAAGAAAGTCTGTGACGGGCAGTTGTCGTCCGGCAGGTGGGTATCTTCTTTGCTGAACGATGATTCGTTCATCTGGATTCCTACCGTGGGTGACGGATTGTATGGTTACGACCTGACAAACGGAAAGTTGCATCACTGGCAGTATATTTCAGAAAGAATGGGGGAGCAGCTGTCGCATAACGATGTCTTTCGTTTGCTCCCGATAGGGAATTCCCGGTACCTGGCCGTTACATGGAACGGATATACTTTGTTGAGTCTTACGCCGGAACGGGCAATCAAGTTGCGCGATTTTCAGTCTTTCATTCATAACGGAAAACAATATTTCGAGACACGCATGATTTCGGGCTATTACGACGAGGAAGGATTGTTGTGGATTGGCACCGAAGGAGGAGGGGTGCTGTTTTCCGACTTGCGCCAGCTGTTTTATCACCAGTATGCACAGACCCGTTCCAATGAAATCTGTGGCATCCAGATGGACGAAGATGGTTACGTCTGGCTGGCTACGTTTCACAAGGGAGTGTTGCGGAGCACGCAGCCTTTTGACGTATCACATTCGCTGTCGTTTGAATCGTTTGATACCGGCATTCCGGGCCTGAAAACCGTGCTTTGCAGTTCGCCGGACAAGAATGGAGGTTTTTGGTTCGGTACGCAGGACGGACGGGTGCTTCGTTACGGAAAAGACCGGAAATGGGATGACATGCGGATTGGCACTCTCGGACAGCCTTCTCCAGTGGTATGGAGCCTGCTTATGGTTTCGGACGAACAGTGCTGGGCGGGTACCAGCGACGGCCTGTACTGGGTGGATTTTCAGCGGGGAACTTCAACGCACATCGGCTGGAGTAATCCGCAAATCCCGGATCATATCCATATACGTGCGTTGGCGGCCGGTGATAATCAGACTTTATGGCTGGGAACCGGAAGAGGCTTGCTTCGGCTGTGGATGAGCGGTACCAAGGTGCTGCGGACACATGCCGGATACGAAGCCAGGGCCGGTATGCCGGATACGGAAATCGAAGTCCGTGCCCTGCTGTATGGGACAGACAAGAAGCTGTGGGCAGGATACGCCGGAAGCGGTCTGGTGGCCTGTTCGCCGGAAGGAGACAGTATCCTGACCCGTTATACTACCGCCCAGGGGCTGTGCAGCAATTTCGTGACCACACTGTCCGAAGACAACGATCACTCTCTTTGGGTAGGTTCCAACTCCGGCATTTCCCGTTTGAGCCGTCACTTGCAGTCATTTTATAACTATTACATTTCGGGTAGTAACCGCTCCGTCTTTTTCGGCAAGGACTTTCTTTTCTGGGGAAACCACAGTATGCTGACCTATTTCCGTCCTTCCGACCTTCGCTTTAATTATCCGAAAGAAAAGGGAAGGGTGATTTTTACCGACCTGGAAGTGAACCACACCCCCGTACAAATCGGGCAGAAGGTCAACGGGCAGGTGGTGTTGCCCCAGTCGCTCCTTTATACCTCTGAACTGCACCTGACGCATGAGAACCGCAGTTTCTCCCTGCTGTTTACCAATCTGCTCTATCTGACCAAACTCCAGAAATACCTTTTCCGCCTGTATCCTTATCAGGAGGAATGGATTATGGCCGATGAAGGAGAAAAAATCTCGTACGACCGTCTGCCGGCCGGTACCTATACTTTCCAGGTGAAGACCATTTTCCAGGACCAGAGTGAAGGGGATGTCAGTACCCTGAAGGTGGTGATTGCTCCTCACTGGAGTGAAACTCTTTGGTTCCGTCTGCTTGTGGCGGCTGGGCTGATTAGTATCGTGCTGATTTACCTGCATCGCGTGCGATTGAAGCAAAAGCGGATACAATACGAACTGCGTCTGGAACATGAACTGTTTACGGTCAATATGGAGCGTAACAAGGAAGTGGAACTTCGCAAGGAGCGTGAGGCTTTCTTCACGATGGCAGCCCATGAACTGCGCACTCCGCTTACCCTTATCTTGTCTCCGCTACGTGAACTGCTCTCAAAAATTACACCCGCACATCCGTTTTATAGTCGTCTGTCCGTCATGTTTAAGTATGCCGAAGGACTGCATACTCTGACCGACCGTTTGCTGTATATCCAGAAAGCAGAAGCCGGTATGGTGAAACTGCGTCTGTCTGCAGTGGACGTGCTATCCCTGATGAGGGATGTGGCAGAAGGTTTTCAGCCACTGGCAGCTGAACGCCGGATAACGTATGAATGGGTGCAGGGGGCGGAGTATATTACGATATGGGCCGACAGGGAGAAACTTTCATCAGTCATTCAGAATCTGATTTCGAATGCCTTTAAATACACACCCGAAGGAGGAAAAATCAGTCTCTCGGTAGAACGGAAGGAGTTCGATCAGAAACCTTTCTGCTGCATTTCGGTGACGGATACCGGAAAAGGAATAGATGCCGGATTGCTGCAGCATATTTTTGAGCCTTTCGTAACCGGCGATGCAGATCCGTCAGTTTCTACCCGCATGGGAGTGGGATTGAAAATCGTGAAGCACATCGTGGAGATGCATCACGGACGAGTGAACGTGGAGAGTGAACCGGGAAAAGGAACATCGTTCGCTGTGTACCTGCCCGAAGGAAAATCGCATTTCGAAGAAGACGACTGCACGTGGGATGAAACTCCGGACGCGGATGATAAAGAAAAGGGAAGAGAAAATATCTCAGACCTGATGCTGTTGCCGGAAGCGGAAGAAACCTCACAGAAAACGGAGGAAGAACGTACCGCCGCCCGCCAGACGGTGCTTATCATAGAAGACAATACCGACATGCGCCGTTACCTGCGCGACCTGATGAAGAAATACTATCGGGTACTGGAAGCGGAGAACGGGGAAGAGGGAGTGAAGGTGGCCGTAGAACAAGTGCCCGACCTGGTACTGTCGGATGTAATGATGCCGGTGATGGACGGCTTTACCTGCTGTGCCGAGTTGCGCAAGCGGAAGGAAACGGCTCACATTCCCATTCTGCTGCTCACGGCCAAGGCAGAGGATAAGGACAGTGTGGAAGCTTCTTATCGTGGAGCCGACGATTATGTGCGTAAACCGTTCAATCCGGAAGTGCTGCTGGCCAAGGTGGCCCATCTGCTCGACATGCGTCGTCGCTTGAAGCAGATTTACACCCGTACGCTGCTACATACTTCTTCCGTATCGGCAGAGAAACCCGAAGGCACCGAAAGTGAGTTCATGCAACAGGTGCTGTCGTGCATCGAGGGCCATGCCAGCAATCCCGAGTTTAATGTCAAAGTGCTGGCCGGAGAACTCCACATGAGTCAGGCTACGCTCTACCGCAAACTGAAACAGCACACCGACCTGTCGGCTGTGGAACTGATTCGCCACATCCGCATGACGCAGGCCGCATTCCTGCTGATGGAAACCAGTCTCCCGGTCACGGAGGTAGCCGAGCGCGTGGGCTTCAATGATCTGCCCACGTTCCGCAAGCATTTTACGGATATGTTTGGCGTGTCTCCTTCCAAGTATGCGGAGGATAATCAGAAGAACAAGTAAAAAGACGGTTCAGCCCCTTTGCTGCGTTCTGTATTCATTGGGACTGTGACCTACCAGCCGCTTGAACATGCGGCTCATGTGCTGCGGATACTGGAAGCCCAGGCTGTAGGCAATCTCACTCATGGGCTTGGTGGTAGAAAGCAGCATGTCCTTGGCTCTTTCCATTACCTTTGACTGGATGTATTCGGAAGCCGTCTTTCCCGTCTGCTTACTGATCATGTCGCCGAAATAGTTGGGCGAGAGGAATACCCGTTCAGCAAAATATTTCACCGTAGGCAATCCTTCTTCCTGAGGTGTCTGGCCGTCGAAGTACTCATCCAACAGCTGCTCAAAGCGTACGATGATGTCCTTGTTGGAGGCTTCGCGTGTGGTGAACTGCCGCTCATAGAAACGCATGCAGTAATCCAGCAGCAGTCCGATGTTGGCCGTAATCAGCCGCCGGCTGTGCTTGTCGGCAGGACGTCTCAGCTCCGTATCGATTTTATGCAGGCAGTCTATCACCGTGTGCCGTTCTTCTTCCGAGAGGTGCAAGGCTTCGCGGGCTTCGTAAGAGAAGAAAGAATAATTCCGGATATCGTGTCCCAGTTGGGTACCATGAATCAAGTCCGGATGGAAGAGCAGTCCGTATCCGGTGGGACGCGTTCCTTCCTGTGCGTGGATGGAAGCCACCTGTCCCGGTGCAAAACAGACAATGGTTCCTTCCTGGTAGTCGTAAGGCTGCCGGCCGTAGGTAATGTCTCCGCAGAGCGTATCTTTCAGAAACAAGGCATAGATGCCATAATTTATGGTAAATGGCTGTGCAGGCTGAGTAATCTTTGAAAGGTCTACCACGGTAACCATGGGATGATACGTCTCCACTTTGAAGAATTTGTTGTATTTATCCACTGTGTCCAGTTCTATCACTTCTTCTTTCATCATCTGTCAATTTTATTTTCGGGCAAATGTAATACTTATTCTCGGGAATACCTATATCCGTGTTATAGAATGGCAGATATAAAACAAATGTAAAATCGAGCATTGGGGTAGAAACATCGGTAATTTGTATCATTGTCTATGGTTTCTTTTGCGTAATTTTGCCACATCCATAATTAAAACGACAAAAAGGAACAAACAATGAAGAACTTTGACTATCAAACCCCGACCCGTCTGATTTTTGGCCGGGATGTAGTGTCTGGACTGCCAGAGGTGATGCGCCCGTTCGGACGTCGCATTCTGTTGACATACGGTGGCGGAAGCATTAAGCGTATCGGCCTGTACGACCGCGTGAAAGAATTGTTGAAAGACTTTGAGATTTTTGAACTGGGTGGTATCGAGCCGAACCCCAAATACTCTACCAGTGTAGTGGAAGGCGTACGCATCTGCAAGGAACAGCAGATTGACGTGATTCTTTCTGTGGGTGGCGGTTCGGTACTCGACTGTTCGAAAGCCATTGCCGGAGGTGCCAAATACGACGGCGAGACCTGGGACTTGATTATCGGCAAGGCTCCTACGCTGGCTGCACTGCCTATTGTGGACATCCTTACCCTGGCCGCTACAGGCAGTGAGTACGATGCCGGAGGAGTCATTTCCCGCACAGAGACCAACGACAAGGTGGCCTACATTGATCCGCATCTGTTCCCGGCCTGCTCTTTCCTTGACCCGACCTACACCTTTACGGTCAATGCCAAGCACACGGTGGCAGGAGTGGCCGATGCCATCAACCATGTGATGGAACAGTATTTCACTCATGCCTCCAATTCCGTGGCCGACGGTTTCTGTGAAACACTGGTAAAAACCCTGATGCAATATGCTCCGATTGCACTGGAGAAACCGGACGATTACGAAGCACGTGCCGAAATCATGTATGCCTGCACCTTTGGCTGCAACGGCCTGCTGGCTCTCGGTACCGGCGGTTCTCCCTGGCCCATGCACGGCATCGAACATGCCTTGTCGGGATATTATGACATTACGCATGGAGAAGGTCTGGCCATCATTACACCACACTGGATGCGCCACGTGCTCAACGAGCGCACACAGGAACGCATCGTGAAATTTGGTGTGAACGTCTTCGGACTGGCTGCCGATCAGGCTCCGTCGGAAATTGCCGAGCAGACCATCGCACGTACCGCACAGTTCTTCAAGAGCTTGGGCATGCCGATGACTTTGCGTGAGGTAGGCATCGACGATTCCCGTCTGGAAGAAATGGCACACCACATTGCCGTGAATGAGGGGCTGGACGCACCGGGCACGTTTGCTCCACTGAACGAGCAGGACATCCTTTCCATTCTGAAGGCTGCACTGTAAACAATATGAAAATGCGGGGAATGGTAGACAAGCCGTTCCCCGCATTTTTTTAATCGCCGAGCATGGAATTTAGCAGGTCCATAATGACCATTTTCCGGAAAAGCCAGTGGCACATGCCACCAGGGATGCGCTGTATGTAGCCGCTATCAAGATCGATTACATAAAGCGGACGTATGCGCCAGCTGTAGTTGTAGCGGTTCTGCCAGTCGTACATGCAGTATTCCCACCATCCTTCGTCGGGACGCCACCATTCTCCCGTCACATAATTATTCTCCAGTCCCCAGCGGGTGGCTTCCAGTGCGTTGGGTTTCCCGCATTGATAATACACATGATAAGGCGCCATGCCAAGGTCGAGCGTACTTCCCAGTGTTACGCGACAGACGATGATGGCTCCTGCGGAATAATGTCGGGCCGTACTGCGTGCCGGTGCAAAATAAATGCCGTTTCCAGCATAATTTCCTCCGCCTACGCGCCAGATGCCTACATCCCGTCCCCGGTAGCTTCCCCGGTTAGGGCACGCTACGATGGATTCGGCTGCGTCATTGGAGGTACCGTGAAAGAGGGTCAGAGTAGGTAAAAAGACTTCTATTACCGTCCATATCGCGCTTTCAATGATGGTCAGCGAGCCATGCCATACCACGTATTTGATGATTCTGTAGGGTAAGAACAAAATCCATCGGATAAAATCGTCATGCCCTTCCTTGTCTTCTGAGGGTAAAATTACTTCCATCACATAATTGAACATTTCGAAGGAACAATGTACCAGGAGATTGAAAAAGACAGCATTGACAATTCTCAATGGAAACAGCAGGACATAGAACGGGAATTGCAGGAAATAGAAAATGAAACGCAGGTTCTCATTGGTGGCGTTGCTGAAACGGTTTTTCTTGAAGAAGATAAACCAGGGCTTTGCCAGGTATCGCTGCAGGGCATTGAGAAAGAAGAAAGGAAGACTCAACAGCCTGAACGTAAAGGTAAGGCTGGCCGATACGATGAAATAGGAGATAATGAGTATTTTCAGCAGCCAGTACAGCACCACCAGTCCCAAATAAATACCTAGTCCCCAGGTAATGATGTTCCATACTATTGACCAGAAACTCCATGAGGAAGAACCGGAAGACGATTTGGCAGGCGGAGAGTTTGCCTTTTGGGGCAAAGGAGAGAATTTCAGGTATTTGGAGTAGGCATATCCCCTTTGTGAACCGAACTCAATCTGTACCCAGTTGTTGCTTGATTTCTGAATGACATTGACCTCCTGTCCGCGACTGAGCTGTCCGACGCGCGCATAGCTGATGCCGGGTCCGGAACGCACGTTCAATACGGTGGTTGCGGTTCCCCTGCAGGGAAGAGACTCTTGTGCCGTGGCATAAGAAATCATCCAAAGCAGCATGATAAATATGTATATGAATCGTTTCATCACATCTTATGGTCAAATGTAAGAAAAAATTTCTATATTGCATTTTATACATCGTACATATTTAGAAAGATGAAAAAGAATGATAAAATAAAAAATCTTTTATGAAACCACATCGAATTATTCTTATACGTCATGGAGAATGCCATGCCAATACCGACGAAAGCAAGTTTGCCACGGAACCGGACTATACCATCGAACTGACAGAAAAAGGAGTAGCTCAGGCCCGTGAAGCCGGACAAAAGTTGAAGGAACTGGTGGGCGAGGAGTCCATGTATTTTTATGTCTCTCCCTTTTGGCGTACTCGTTCCACCTTTGAGAACATAGCCCTCAGCTTCCCGAGAAACCAGTTTGAATACAGCGAGGAACCTCGTTTGCGTGAACAGGAATGGGGATACCTTCGCACGTATGCCGAGTTGCAGCAACTGAAGAAAGAGCGCAGGGACTATGGCATTTTCTACTACCGTTTTCCGGGAGGAGAAGCCGGCACGGATGTGTACGACCGTATCAATGACCTCTTAGGTTCGCTTCATCGTGACTTCTTGCGTGAAGATTATCCACAAAATTGTGTGCTGATAACCCATTCACTGGCCATACGCTTGTTCGTCATGCGCTGGTTTCATCTCACCGTGGAAGAGTTTGAACAGATGCGTTCGCCTAAAAACGGTCAGCTGGTCATCTTGCAATTAAATGATGACACCGGGGACTATGAGCTTGTAACCCCATTGGAAAAGGATGGAACGGCTGTTCGAAGAAGCAGGCCCATCAGGTTGCTCTGATAATCTTTTCAAAGAAGAGAAAGGAATTTAAAGGAACTGCATGAAAAATATGTTTTAGATACATGTCTGCGATTTTTCTTTTATTTTCAGTTGCCTGCTATTGAAAGATGTCCTACCTTGCGATATTACTATCAAAAACATATAACAACAATGATAACAGAATCAAAATCAATCGGTATTTTCATAGATGGGGGCTATTTTTCAAAGATAAATGAGGCCTTGTCCGATCAATTGTCTTTAAATATTAAAATCAAATCCTTGTTTGATTTTATTCGTGCGGAGATTGCGCGTCGGAGTGGGTTGGAAATAACCAATTGTTACATTACAGAAAGCCATTATTTCCGGGGGCGTTATCGGGTGAATGATGCCATTAGCAAACATCTGTTGTTTTCCGAGCGAAAGTTTGAAGACAGTCTGATTGAAAATGATGTAATTTTCCATTACAAGCACCTGCGGGAAGTACAGAGAGATGGAGATATTACGGTCGTAGAAAAGGGGATAGATGTGTGGTTTGCTTTGGAGGCCTATGAGCTTTCCGTGTTCCGCGAATTTGATTATGTAGTGCTGATTACGGGAGATGCCGACCACGAAATGCTGGTCAAGAAGTTGAAATCGCTGAAGATTCACGTGGTGTTACTTACGTGGAATCTGTCGGAACAGTCTTCCAGTGCGCGACTTTTACGTGAGGAAGCGTGCACGCATATCAAGATGAATGAAATGATTGCGCAAGATAAAGAATTGCTTGGCAAGTTGTGCAGAAATGTGTAATGTTTTTCGAAGACAGAATGTGATTTTGCCAAAGCCTACTTCTCAGAGAATAAGTAATATTCGATAACCCTTTTAGTATTGGAATAGCCTGCACTCAGGCTATTCCGAACAGTTCAATCTCAAAAATCAGGGTAGAGCCGCCGGGGATGCCGGGCTGTGAGAACTTGCCGTATCCCATTTCCGACGGAATGTACACCTCCCATTTGTCGCCCACACACATTTGCTGCATGGCGATAATCCATCCCTCAATCAGGTCGCTCAGGCGGAAGGCTACGGGCGCACCGCTGCGGCTGCTGTCAAACTTCTTGCCGTTAATAGTCCATCCCGTGTAGTGCGCGGTGACGATGCTCCGCGGTGTGGGATGCTTGCCGTCGTTCTTGCCCGATGCCAGCACCTTGTAGTAAATACCCTTCGGGAGCGGCATCACTCCCTCTTCCTTTGCCTTTTCGGCCAGCCAGTCCTTGTTGGCCTGCACGTATTCTTTCTTTCCCATTATGAATGATTTTGGCGTAAAGGTACGTATTTTCCGGGATACTTAAAACAGTCCGCTTATCCATGTCCATAGCGCCGTAGTCAGGTAGACTGCCAGTTTGGCCACCCAGTAGATAATTACGCACAGCACCAGGATGCCCACGGCTGTCAGCAGGGCTTTGCGGTTTACCTCTTGAATCACCTCTTTGTCACCTTCCACGAAACCCACAATCAACCGGTAGTTTTTCGCGTACGAACGGCTGAAAATATCCAGCAGGTCGCCAATCCAGAGCGGAATGATACCCAGCATCATGTCCACCAGCATGTTGTAGAGGATGGCCAGGGTGAGGGGAATGGACTTGATTTTGAACAGCGACACCGTGAGAAAGGGCAGTGTCATGGCCGAAGAGAAAATGTCGCCCGCCGTTGGAAAAAGCAATCCAATGAGAGGGTCGAGGTAGTATCGGTCCATTACATTCTTGATGGTTCTTATCAGCCGGTAAAGTGGGTCGTTTTCCCACTGCATGCGTTTTATGTCTTGTTTCGTACTTTTCATGTAGCAGCTAGTTTGGCGCAAAGATACAAAAAGGTGAATGCAGTGTCAAACCCGAAGCCCGCTTTTGAGAAAAGACGATGCTGAACCGCATCCCGTCTTATGAAAAGATAACGATATTTGGTGGAGATTTCCGGATAATCCCTATCTTTGCTAAAAACGCCTTTGCTTTAATGACATTATATTTGATACGATGAATACATTCCGTTCTATAGATGAACTTGTGAAAATGTTTGAGCGTGAAAAAGTGTTGCTCAAGGAAATGTTTTACAAACGTAAACAGCTCTCATTCCGTTATGATTATGCCCTTGAATTAACTGAATACAAGGAAGAGCGTATTCGTTTTCTTATTGAATACGGTGTGCTGCGAGAAAGCGGTGATTTCCTGGAAATGGAAGACTTGTACTTGAAGTTTTTCGAAGAGGTTCTGCAAATAAACGAGGAAATCAATGTGTCGTTCGTGCAAGATTATCTGAATCATTTGAATGATAACATCGATTATTTCCTGAAGGAGAACAATGAACAGCGGAAGTATGCGTATCAGCGAGAGGTGAGACGTTGTTTGAAAAACATTGCACTGGCTACCGTACGTAATGTGATGGACTTGAAACGTAATTTGGATGTAACTTATAAAACGGAACCAAATTATCAGGTGAAATTGGCCAAATTGAAAAAACTGGATGAAAAACGGCGTAACATAGCTTTGCTTATAACTCGGAGTGAAGAAATGATAGACTCACAGCAACCTACCTTTTTCCGTGTGGCTATGGATGTACAGATGCGGGCTGTGGTGAGTGATGTAAAGCTTCAGCTGAACGATTCGTATCATAACCTGATTGAAATAGAAAAACAGATTATTCATTACTTGAACTTGATAGCCTATCAGAATCGTATTTTTGAAAAGGTAAGGCGATTGAAGTACCTGCGCGATCAGTTCCTGCTTGAAGAGAATACAGATATTCGCCGGGTCATTGGCGAAAAGAATCCGGTGTGGATGGAACCGCAGCCCAACTATCGCATCAAGTTGTCTCTGTCAAATCTGCATACTTCTGAAGTGGCATTGGAATTGATTCGTAAGGTGATGTCGCGGCGGAAGAAGGACGCGCGTGGTCCGCGGAATGTGGCCGGAGCCATTCCGGAAAGTTATCTGTCACAGGCAGGTGAGGTAATGGACAGGGTCAATTTGCAGGAAGTATTCAATGCTTTTGCTGCCTCTGGCACACATTTGTTCCGGTTCGTAATGAACTATTCCTATGGCAAGCCGGTGGCGGAAGAAGACAAGTTGCTGTTTTTCTGCCAGCTGGCTTCACAGTATGCGGATGAACTGGATTTTACCGACCATTATGAGTCAACCTCTGAGGTGGAGTACCCTTTGATTTATTTACGACAAAACCTTTAATCATACTTGATAAAACGATGAAATACACGGAAGAAATATTCAATATTCTGAGCAGGGGAGGATTTATTTCCGCCAATAGTGTCTCGTCAACTGTCAAGCGGTACTATGATGCGCTTGAAGAAGATTTTACGGAGTATTACGATTATTATAAAGGTATCGGCTTCTATCTGGAAGCGGGCAACGGATATTACCTTTTTACACGTCAGGAAACCCGGGTCGATTTGGAACGAAAGCTGGAAGCTGTAGGCAAATGGATTGATTACCTGAGCTTCCTGAAAACGTATCATTCGGCTTTTGGTCCCGGATTCCTGTTCCGACGGGCAGATATTGAGGTGCAGATAGGATGTAACATGGAACTGAAGGAAAAGGCTTCCCGCTTGTTTTCCGACAAGAAGAAATTCGGAGAGGTTGTAGAGAAACTGGTGGCAGAGCTGGAAAAGGCTGGGATGATTGAACTGGAGAACGAGCACGATGAAACCTATAAAGTACTAACCGCATTCCACTATATGGAAGAAATGGTGGACTGCATCACGATATTGGAGGATACAAGCGATGAGATACCTGAATAAAGTCATATTCCTGAATAGTGCGCATATTCCTTATGCCGAAATCCGGGTGGACGGCAATGTGCATTTCATTGGTACGCAGGGAGTGGGAAAGAGTACCCTTCTGCGAGCTATCTTGTTTTTCTATAATGCCGACAAACTGCATCTGGGCATTCCGAAAGAAAAGCAGAATTTCGACGCTTTTTATTTGCCCTATGCCAACTCGTATATCGTGTACGAGGTGGTACGTGAGAATAGCGCATATTCCGTAGTGGTGTCCAAATCTATGGGACGGGCTGCTTTCCGCCTGATAGATGCTCCTTATCGGAAAGCATGGTTTGTGAACGACCGTCACGAGGTATCTGCCGATTGGAGTGAGGTGCGTACACGTATTCTTGAGTCGGATGCCCGTTGTACGATTACTCCGCTTGTTACGAGCTATGAAATGTTTCGTGACATCATCTTTGGAAACAACCGCAAGCCCGATATGGTGTCTTATCGTAAGTTTGCCATTGTAGAAAGTAGTAAGTATCAGAACATTCCTCGTACTATTCAGCATGTATTCTTGAATTCCCGTTTGGATGCCGATTTTGTGAAAGATACCATCATCCAGTCCATGAATGAGGAAGATGTGTCTATCGACCTGACTTATTACCGGAGCCAGATAGAAGCTTTTGAGCAGGAATATGATGATGTCATGCGATGGCTGCGTCCCAACAAGAATGGGGAGATTGTGGTGCGCAAGCAGGCGGAACAAGTCATTCAGCGCTACCGGAGCTTACTTTATTCTCAAAAGCAGCTGGAAGAAGGTAGAGCTGAATTGAATTATGCAGAGAAAGCAGCTCATGACATGTTGCCGGTGCTCGAGGAACAGATTCAGGAAGCAGAAGAGAAGCGGGCACGGTTGGTGCGACTTGTAGGAGAAGAAAGAGGCAAGTATTCTGCCGAACGTGACAAGCTGGTGCGCCGGGAAGGGGCGATAGCCGACGATTTGAAGCGTATCCGCGAAAAGCGCTTGTATTATGAGAAAGAAGGCATAGAAGAGGTGATGCGGCGTGTGGCAGGTGAAGCAGCCTTGCTGCATGAGCAGGATAGTTTGAAACAGACGTATGCAGAATTGACCGCTACTTATAGGGATGTGTTGCAGAAATATGATTTGCTGGTCGGAAAGGTAGAGGCGGCTTTTACCGCATTTGAGAATGAACGGCGAAAGGCTGTGCTGGCCCGTGAAAATGAATTGAACGTCTGGAGAAATGAATTGTATGCCCGCTATCGGGAACAAGAGGTACACGTGCGGAATATGTATGAGGAGAGACAAAAAACGTGGAATGAAAACCGGATACGGCTCACCGAAGAAATTTCCGCACTTCGTCAGCAGAAGATTCGCATTCAACTGACTTGCCATTTTGAGAAAGAAACCGGGGACTATCAGGAACAGTTGGATGCATTGAAAGATGAAGAAAGGCAGACAAGCTGGCAGGTAGCCGGCCTGAAACTCACGTGCGACCAGTTGCGGCAGAAATGTACCGATGAGATGAAAGAGAGTGAGTGGCAGTTCAAGCAAGAAGCTGAGGAACTGGTGCGCCGTCGTACGGCATTGGACGAAGAAATTCAGACCCTTACCAGCCTTCTTGACCGTTGGAAAGGTTCCTTCTGTGAATGGCTGGACGCACATAAGCCGGGGTGGCAGGAAACAATCGGGAAAGTGGCAGATGAAGAGCTGATTCTGTATGCCCAGGATTTACATCCGGTATTGGCTGGGGACAGTGACAATACGCTGTTCGGCGTACGAGTTGAACTTTCGGGAGTGGCGAAAGAATTGCGTACGCCAGCCCGTTTAAAGGAAGAACTGGCCGAAAAGGAAGCTGCCCGTGAGTCGTATGTCCGCGAGTTGGCTCAGTTGAACGGACGTCGGGAGGAAACACTCGGGCAGATAAAGAAGAAATATAACCGGCAGATTCGGGAGGTAGCCGACAAACAGCACCTTTTGGAGGCCCAGTTGCAGCAGATTCCTGCCAGACGGAAACACTTGCAGGCTGAACTTACCTCTTGGCAGCGGAAAGAGGCCGAATGGAAACGGGAGCAGACAGAGCAGGTAGAATTGCAGTTAGCTCAGAAGTCGCAGGAACAGGTGCGTTGGGAAGATGAAGACAAGCGTTTACGGGCGGAAAAGGAGAAACGCCTGAAGCAATTGGCCGAAGAACTGCGGAAAACGGAAAAGGCTGAAGAGGAGGTCGTTCGGCAGGAAACTGGCGTTATCCATGAAGATATTACTCGTCAGCGAATTGAAATGGAAACGAAAAAGGCAGAGCTGCGGCGCTCACAGGCCAAGGAACTTGAAGGAAGCGGGGCGGATATGTCTGTCATTACCAGTTACGAGAAACGTATGGCCGACATCCGTCAGGAGCTGGAATACATTGTCCGTAAACGTTCTTTGGTATCCGATTTTGAGAAAGACAAACGCGAGTATTTCGACCGGGAGCCGCAACTGCGCAACGAGAAAAAAACAAACGATGCGCAGCTGGAAGATTTGGAAAATAAGTACAAGCTTCGTATGGAGCGTCTGCTAAGCCAGCAGAGTGAGGAGGATAAGATACTGGAAGCCAGGAGAAAAGAGCATACAGACATTCATAAAGATTTGGCCAGCCTGAAAGCTTTCCGTGCAGACGAAGACCTCTGTCCGTCCGAGTCGTATACCTCGGAAATGCGTCCTACCCGGAAGTCTTGTGGAACCATTATCGGAGACTTGAAGTCGCTTATTATTTCCATTCATAGAGAGCTGGACCAGTTCAAGCGGGCGGTCAATGCATTCCATGGCAATTTTACGGCTAAGAACACTTTCCATTTCCCCGAAACGTTGGTAAGCGACTCTGATTTCTATGATTTTGCGGCAAATCTTTGTGAGTTTGTGGAAGATAACAAAATTGTGGAATATCAGACACGTATCAGTGAGCGCTACACCAACATTATCCAGCGAATCTCGAAGGAGACGGGCGATTTGACCCAGCATGAAAGTGAGATACAGAAAACCATTCGTGCCATAAACGAAGACTTTGTAAGGCGGAACTTTGCCGGAGTCATCCGTGGCATCGAGCTGCGGACTCAGGCCAGCGATGACAAGCTGATGCAGCTTCTGGTAGAAATCAAGCAGTTCAATGAAGAACATCAGTTTAACATGGGAGCCCTTGATCTTTTCTCGCAGGACTCGCGTATGGAAGTGAACGAAAAGGCGGTGAAGTATCTTTATTCATTCAGCCGGCAGCTGAGAGACAATCCGTCTCGCAAAAGCCTGGTATTGTCTGACACGTTCAATCTGCAGTTCCGTGTGAAAGAGAATGATAACGATACCGGATGGACCGAAAAGATAGCCAATGTGGGGTCGGACGGAACGGATATTCTGGTGAAAGCCATGGTTAACATCATGCTGATTAACGTGTTCAAGGAGAAAGCTTCGCGTAAGTTCGGAGATTTCCGGATTCATTGCATGATGGACGAAATCGGCAAACTTCATCCCAACAATGTCAAAGGTATTCTGGCTTTTGCCAACTGCCGGAATATCGTACTGGTCAACAGTTCTCCTACCACCTACAATGTGGAGGATTATCGTTATACTTATCTTTTGAGTAAGGATGCTCAGAGTTTTACGCAGGTGGTACCTTTACTCACACGCAAGCAATAGTTTATGGAACAGAAAAAATTTACTCCGTCAATATGCCGTAAGGTACTTCGTCTTATACAGGGAGAGACACTTCCTTCCAGCCTTTTCCCGCGCTGGTTTGCCGATGAACTGAAAGAAGAAGGGTTGCTTTCTGTCATCACTCATGGAAGCCGTAACTCTTATCGGTTGCTGGATGTAGAGGCAAGCATCCGTTATGTGAAGAACAAGTATACGGGTGGGGCCGAATTGTCCCGGTGGATAGAGCTGACCGATGGACATAACCCTGATCTGGACCGGAGTGTACTGGTAAATGAAACCGGCGACTCCAAGCTTGTTCGTGTGCGGACCTTCCGCGGCTTTCTGGTAAATTGTTGCGAGCCATTGGAGGTGACGATGGGAGAGAAATCTTTCACCCTCTCTCCGCTGGAAGGTATGGCTTTTTTTGTGCAGGAACCGGAGAAATTCCGCATACCCTCCGATGTGCTTGTGGTGGGTGTGGAGAACGGCGACAACTTTCGTCTGCTTCACCGTCAGCGACATTTGTTCAAGGCCCGGAAAGTACTCCTTGTGTCACGTTATCCTCAGTCGGATGACTTGCGCAACTGGCTCCTTTCGGTTCCCAATGATTACCTGCATTTTGGCGATTTCGACCTGGCCGGCATTCATATCTATCTCACCGAATTCTATAAATACCTGGGCAACCGGGCTTCTTTCTTTGTGCCGGACGATATTGAAATAAAGCTGAAGAATGGAAATGCCACCCTGTACGACCGCCAGTATGCACGCTTCTGCCATTTGGTGCCGGAGGATGTACGCCTCATTCCGCTGGTAGAGATGATTCACCGTTATCATCGGGTTTACGAGCAGGAAGGATATATCTCTTCAATTGTTTTTAGGTAAAATTACGCTTTATTACCGCCGCATTGTTTCGATTGTGGTGGAATGCGTCTATTTTTGTCCCTTATTGTGTACCTATGAACAAGAAACTGCTTAAATACTGGAAAAACTGCCTGCTGGATGCTGAGTGGAGTAACAGCATGTTCTATAAAGAGCCGCGTGTGACGCTGGCGTTTGAAGACCGTATGCCGGAGTCAATACCGGAAGAAGACATCGAACTGCTTTTCCCCGACGGAAGGGAAGACGGGAAGAAGTGTAAGGTGCGCATTGCCCCCTGTGTGCTGCTTCCCGAATATGAGAATGGCAAACCTATTGGTAAGATGTTTCCTGAATACCCTTTCTTCATTACGGCGACACTAGGACCCGACGGTTCCTTACAGTTGCCTGAAAACCCGATGGACCGTGTGCCGATGTTCGTCCGCAAGTTCCTTTCGCCCAATGCCAAGGACGACCGTACCCTTGCTTCCCTCGACGAGGTGGACAGCCTGCTGAGTGCGTTCAAGACCGATGTGGCTACCGAAGAGGAATACTGGAAGGCATGCGAAGCCCTCTTCCGGAAGGCTACCGGGATGACGTTTGCCGAAATGAATTACCCCGACCAGCCGGAGATGGTTATCACGAAGGCGCCCGTCACGGGGATGGCACAGAATATCCTGCGGTTGTACGACAAGCTGCTGGACTGCAAGGAAGACCTCCCGCTGCTGGAGTGCCTGACGCGCTGCGAGTGCGAACCGTCGCTTCCGCTTCCTGCCCGTCGGGAGATTTATGCCAACAAGCGGCACCTGGCCCAGATGAGCAGTGATTTCCCCTTATCCGTTTCCCAGCGTGAAACGCTCGCCATGTACACCCATCCCCGTGGCAGCCGGATTTTTGCGGTCAACGGTCCTCCGGGAACGGGAAAGACCACTTTCCTGCAGACGGTCATTGCCAACCGGCTGGTGCATTCCGTGCTGACGGACAGAGAACCTGAGCTTATTGTGGCCAGTTCGGTCAACAACCAGGCCATTACCAACATCCTTAAGGATTTCGAGATGGAAGTCGCTGAGACAGATGCGGCCGAGGTAGGCCTGGCGGCACGCTGGTTGCCAGAATTGGATACGTTAGGTTTGTACCTGTCCGGAAAGGAAGAGCTTACCGAACGCTATGCCATGATGCTGAACACCCGAGGAAAGGGCTTTCCCGAAACGTACGACAATCCGGAGCGGGTGGACGAGTACCGCACGTACTACTTGGAGCTGTTCAACCGTTACTTCCACACCTCGTGCAAGGATGAAACAGAGTGTCAGCACTACCTTCGTGGACAGATGGCCCTGCTGAGGGACTGGATTGAAACGGGCTTGGAGGCTGCTGCACAGAAAGAATCCGGTGGTGTAAATGGAGGAAAGAATCTGCTTGTCCGGATGATGCAACACTTCCGCAAGACTTCTTCCGCCTACGAAGAAACCATGGCCCGCTGGGAGGAGAACGACGATTTCAGGGCACGCTACACCCGGCTGACGGAAGGAGAGGAGTACAGGAACCTGCCCTGCATGGAAGACATGGCCGTGCGCCTGGACATCAGTTACCGCTACCAGATGTTCTGGTATGCCATCCACTACCGTGAGGCCGAGTTCATCCGTCGTCTGAGCCGTTGCTCCGGAAACCTGAACCGTTCGGACCGTGCCGTCTACCTCGAGCGTCTGAGACGGCTGGCCTGCGTGATGCCGGTGTTCATCTCCACCTTCCATTCTCTTCCGCGCTATATGACCTGCAGCAGCGAGGGTAATCCCTCCGTGCCCCTCTACAATACCATCGACCTGCTTATCGTCGATGAGTCTGGGCAGGTGTCGCCCGAGCTGGCCGTACCCTCGTTCAGTCTGGCCCGGCAAGCCATCCTCGTGGGCGACATCGAACAGATAGAACCCATCTGGCCCGTGACCGGACAATATTCTTTCATCAATCTCCGCCGCTCCGGGGTGGTTACCTCGTCAAAAGATCCGTTGTATGCTTTCCTGAGCGAACACGGTTTCCTGTCCTCTTCCGGAAACCTGATGAAAATGGCCCGCAAGAGTGGCAGCTATCAGGTGGACGGTGAACGCGGGGCCTTCCTGCGCGAGCACCGCCGTTGCCTGGACTCCATTATCGCCTATTGCAACGATTATGTGTACCACGGGCGACTGCTTCCCTTGAAAGGCGACCGTCCGAAATACGCGGCTCTTCCCTCCAAAGGCTATGTCCATGTGAACGGATACAGCCAGAAGGGAAAGACCGGAAGCCGATTCAATGAAGCCGAAGCTGCTGCCATCGTGAAATGGCTGTCGCGCGAGAAAAGAAAGCTGAAAGAAGCCTACGGAAAGCCCATTTCTCAGGTAGCCGCCATCGTTACCCCGTTCAAGGCACAGGAACGCCTTTTGCGCAAGCTGTTGTCCGGACTGCCCGATGCCGCAGACTTCGTCACAATGACCGTCGGCACCGTCCACTCGCTGCAAGGAGCTCAGTACCCGCTGGTGATATTCTCGCCCGTCAATTCACCCGACGACACTTCCTACTTTATGGAAGCAGGCGGAAAGTACAATATGCTCAATGTGGCCGTGTCGCGTGCGCAATACCACTTCCTGGTGTTCGGCCACATGAACATTTTCCATCCCGACCGGGACACCCCGTCGGGCAACCTGGCCAAGTGGCTGTTCGACAGTCAGCAGAGCGAAATTTCCTCCCACTTTCTCTACCAGGACGAGGACCCCCTCATGAGCCAGTCGCTCGACGTGCCCCGTCAGTCGGCCGCAGTCTGCCGTCTGTCCACCCTTGAGGCCCATACGGACATTTTGCGTCAGGCCCTTCAGACCGCTCGCCGGAAAGTGGTGATTGTGTCGCCCTTCCTCTCCATCCGTGCCCTTGAAAGCGACCACCTGCTGCCCCTCATTCAGGAAGCAGTGGAACGTGGGGTAGAAGTGGTGGTGTATACCGACCATTACCTGGATAAGAAAAACGGCTTGTGGAAGGAGGAAAGTCTGCAAGCCCGCCGTGCGCTGGTAGAACACCACGTCAGTCTGCGGGTGTTGAAAGGCATCCACAACAAGACCTTGGTGGTGGACGACCGCCTGCTGGTGGAAGGATCGTTCAACTGGCTTTCGGCCCGACGGAATAAGGACGATGCCCGCCATGAATGCTCTATCCTGGTGCAGGCTCCGGCCGCCGCTGCATGTATCGACCAGCTGATGCAAGAACTGGAAACCATTGACAGGGAGGCTCTTTTCTACTGTCCGCCGAAGCAGAAGATTCTCTGTGCAGACTTCTTCTGTCAGCCTCTCTATCACAACTATTGGAACAGTGTGCTGACACATCTTCGTGAACGGGCCAGCCGGCTGAACCTTCCGGAAGATTCTAATCCGGAACCTTTGCAGGAAATCCGGAAAAAATATCCGCGCCACAGAGCAGCCTGGACCGACGAAGAAGTGCAACTCGTGTGGGAACTGATGAACTACACCAACGACCTGCGCGTGTTCACCGACTGCCTGCAACGCAGCGAGCGCTCCATCCGTTATAAAGTGGAGGGCACAGCCCCTTAATCCCCGGGGCTGGCTGCTCCTTTCCGGCAAAAACGCTATCTTTGCACAAACTATTCAAGCAGCCTATGCAACTTACCTATATCTTCCACAGCGGCTTTGCCCTTGAGACCGACCGCTGCATCCTCGTGTTCGACTACTGGATGGATCCTGCCGGCGTGATGCCCCGTCTGTTGCAGTCGCCCAAGCCTCTGTACGTCTTCTCCAGTCATTTCCATGAAGACCATTTCAACCGCGACATCTTCTTCTGGCGAACCCGGAAAGCGAACGTGCGCTACATCCTTTCGAAAGACATTCTGAAACACCGTCGGGCGCAGAAAGAAGAAGCCGATGCCTGGCTGGGGAAAGGTGCCACGTGGGAAGACGAACTCCTCCGCGCGACGGCTACCGGAAGCAACGACAGCGGTGTGTCGTGGGTGATAGAGACCGACGGCAAGCGTATCTTCCATGCCGGCGACCTGAACAACTGGTACGCCCGCTTCCTGACCGACGACTATCACGGGGGACTGGTCTACAGCCCTGACTTCGGCATCGACATCGACCCTGCCAAGGAAGAAAAGCGTTTCCTGGGCGAGCTGAAAGACATCCGCAAGCTCACCGACCGTTTCGACGTGGTGATGTTCCCCGTAGACGGACGCATCGGCAACGGCTACACCCGCGGAGCCCGTCAGTTCCTCGACGTGTTCCGTACCGGCCTGTTCGTGCCCATGCACTTCGTGGCCAGCGGTTTCGAATCAGCCTGGCGGATGAAAGAGTTTACCGACGCCAAGTCCGTCCCGTTCTGGTGCATCCGTCGGGAAGGAGAGTGCTGCGAAGTAAAGGAGATTATCGCCCAGGCATCCCGTTAGTTGTGGTCGTACCGTTGGCCACCGGCCAGCAGATAGATAACCCCTATTATGGGCACTACTATGGAACTGATGTTGATGGCCGATGCTTCGTCCATGAACAGCCGCAGGAGCAGGTAGCTCACGAAAACCAGTATGCCGATTGCGCAGAACACACGGCACATGAAGGCTTTGAGCCCTTTGACATCGACTTTTTTCTGTTGCTCGGGCGTCATGGTGTTGTATCCTGCAATGAGCTTGGGGAATCTCCAGACGAGTAGTCCGAGCAGGATGAAGAAGGCTGAAAAGATGGGTATGAATGAGTTCATATTGTGAGGTTTATTTTTTTAGGGTATGATAAGTGTCTTCTGATTCTTCCGCAGCCATAAGCGGTTTCTCTTCTTCGTCAAAGGAATAACTCACGGTATGGTCTTTCAGGTAAATATGGTTGAGCGTATATTCCAGTGCCAGGAGCGTCTGTTCCCGTTTCTTGGGTTTCAACTCACATTCCCATATCGTCATGCAGTGCCACCCCATTCGTGCCAGTTCCTGCTGTACCCGCTTGTCACGTTCGATGTTGCGTGTGATTTTTCGTGTCCAGAACTCCGTGTTCGATTTGGGAATGACGTAATATTTGCAACCCTCATGACCATGCCAGAAACAGCCGTTGATAAAGATGCAGGTGCGGTATTTCCGCAGCACAATGTCCGGACGTCCCGGCAGACGCGGATGGTTCAGGCGGTATCTGAATCCGTGAACAAACAGATACTTCCTGACTATCATTTCCGGCTTGGTGTTAGCCGAATGAATGGCAGCCATGTTTTTGTGCCGCTGGTCTTTGGAGAGGATGTCCATGATTCTGTTGTTATTTCTTGTTACGGTTGGTGATTACCATTCCTTTGATAATTTTACATTTGTTGTTTCGATATGTCTTATACGTACTTTGGGGCTGCATACAAAAATAATTGTTCAGTCCTCCCTGAGTGATGCCCAGTTCATCAGCCGTATGTCTGGAATAAAGAGCTGCGGGAGAACCATAAAATTCATATCTGCCTTCCATAATCAGCACTATTACATTCCTTTCATTCATGGAAAAGTCCTCCTGCTAGTAAAGAAGTCATTTCGCTGTCGATAGCTTCCAGGTAGCTTACGTTGTATTTATCTTTCCCATACCCGGTATATTCTTGCCATGGGTCATCACTGTTATGTGCCGGAATATCCTTGTAGGCATCAGGATACATGTCATAAAAATGTTCCAGTAATTCTCGCGTATGCCACATAATGGCAATAGCTTCATCTTTAGTGATGGCAGAAGTTATCAGTGTTCCTCCATTCTTCCACTCAAAGTAAGGTTTGAATATGTCTGAATGAGGGATATTTCCTGCTGTGTAGTCTTTACGCATTTGAGTAAGGAACAGGTCTTGCTTCTTGAATATACTTTCCATGGTTATTTCTTATTTGGTGTAAATATAGTGATTATTTGTTTAATATAATAATATCTGAGGTTATATAAAGTAAAAAAACTCCTTTTATGGAGTGACGTTGTTAGGTATGGATTAGAACTAAAATTAGTTAGCATTTTCTTGCATTTTTCTAAAAATTGAGTTAAATTTACCTCGACACGTACGTGACGAGGTCTTGACACGTTCGTGATGATGTCTCGTCACGTTCGTGCCAAGACCTTGACAGCTACGTGTCGAGGTATTTTTGTATAAGCGTTTTTAAAAAAGTATAATTACAATATAACTAAAACGATTATGGCTATAAAATTTGATTTGTTTGAGAATCCGGTAAAGGAGGGAGTTTCCGTACCGAAGTTGCATGCAAAAGTGGTTACCAAAGATGTGGTGACCACCCGTGAAATCCGTGAATCGATACGCAGGAAATGTACCGTCTCTCCAGCCGATGTGTCAGCCGTCATCACGGCCCTGAACGATGAACTTTATGAGAACCTGAGCAACGGATATGCGGTGCATTTGGAAGGAATCGGCTATTTCAGTCTGAGCCTGAAGTGTGCGCCGGACATTAATCCGAAGTATATTAAGGACGACGATGTACAGGTGAGAAGCATCAAGTTCACGCCCGACAAGGATTTGATTGACCGCTTTCAGAGTGTGTATCTGGAGCGCAAGGTGGACGAGGCACATCATTCTTCCAAACTGGACGAGGAAGAGGTGAAACAGAAATTAGCGGAGTATTTCAAGACTCACTCTTTTCTGCAACGCCGCGACTTTGAACGACTCACTGGGTTTAATTCGTCGAAGTCTACGCGGGTGATTCGGGAGCTGGTGAAGGATGGGATGTTGAAGAATGCGGGGACGAAGTATCAGCCGGTGTATGTGGTGAAATAATTATTATTGAATAGTTATTTCTTTTATAGAGTTCAATTGGTTAATGAATTTTGCTTATCTTCGCAGATTGATAAAGTAATCTTTAGGAAGAATGAATAACAAACAATATACTTTTATAGATTTATTTGCTGGAGCCGGTGGATTGTCAGAGGGGTTTATCCGGGCAGGTTTTACTCCGATTGCACATATTGAGATGAATAAAGATGCATGTAATACATTGAAAACAAGGGCTGCATTTCATTATCTTAAAGTTGAAGGCAAATTATCTGTATATGAAGATTACTTAAAAAATAAAGTAGAAAAAACTGATGGAACTGATTTATGGTCAAAAGTTCCTCAGAATATTACAAGAAAGGTAATTTGTGCAACGATTGGAGAGAAAACGATAGGTGACATCTTTTCGAATGTAGATAAATTGAAGGGGGAGAAAGAAGTTGATGTCATCATAGGAGGGCCTCCTTGTCAGGCTTATTCGGTTGCAGGTCGTGCGCGAATGGGAAAGGATGTCGAAAAAGATCCTCGTAATGAACTTTATAAATATTATGTTCGCTTTTTGGAACGGTATAATCCAAGAATGTTTGTTTTTGAGAATGTTTTGGGAATTTTGACAGCAAAGAAAGGAGAACCGTTTGCTGATTTGAAAAGATTGGTTGAAGAGTTGGGCTATAATATGGACTGTAAAGTTCAGATAGCTTCTGAGCATGGAGTACTTCAAGATAGGCATCGGGTTATAATTGTTGGATGGAAGGATGATGAGTTTAAAAGTTACAGTTATCCTATACTTGAGAAGGAAAGTATGCCTTACGCAGTTATGAAAGACTTATTCGCAGATTTACCTTTACGAAAGGCTGGTGAAGGCAGTTTGTGTGAAATAGTTTCGTATATAAAGCCATTATCAGAGATGAACTATTTGAAAGAATCTGGAATTCGAGGGGTTCTTAGTTTCACAACTCAACATGTTGCTAGGCCAACTAATGCTAATGACCGTCAGATATATAAGATTGCAGTTGATTTATGGCTAAAAAATAAACAGCGTTTAAACTATGCAAAACTGCCAATCCAATTACAGACTCATAACAATAAGAAGTCATTTTTGAATAGGTTTAATGTAGTTAATCCTTTTGGGTGCTGTCATACAGTTGTTGCTCATATAGCAATGGATGGACATTATTATATATATCCTACGCCAAATCCAACCCTAGATACGGTACGGTCTATAACGGTTAGAGAGGCTGCTCGTTTGCAGTCATTTCCTGATGATTACTTTTTTGAAGGAAGTCGTACGGCGGTTTTAAGACAAATAGGTAATGCTGTTCCTGTTGTATTGGCATATAAAATTGCTGAGGAGATTAAAAAGATTTTGTCATGAATGAAAGAATAAAGAATGGAACTTTTGTTTTCCGACCACGGGCCAGATTGATAAAGACGATTGGTGAGGAGCTAATAAGTGATGATAAGGTTGCAATACTTGAATTGGTAAAAAATTCATATGATGCTTATTCTACTTTAGAAGAAGGTTATTCTATTGTGGAAATAACATTTAATGGTCAAGTAAGAAGTAAGGATGATGGGGATAAACTTCGTTATATAGAAAAAGAGAATGCTTCTATTACTGTATATGATGAAGGTGTAGGGATGGATTTCGATATAGTTAAATCGGCTTGGATGGAGCCTGCTACAAATTTTAAGAAGTTACCTAAAAATCAAAATACTCATAAAAAGTTTGCTGGAGAAAAAGGAATAGGACGTTTTGCGTCTGCAAAGTTAGCCTCAAAATTAGAGTTGATCACTAAACAACAGGGTAAAGATGAAATCGTTGTTAAATTTGATTGGAATGACTTTTCAAATGAAAATGATTATTTGGAAGATATTTCAGTTGAATGGATAATACGCCCAGCTCAAGAAATCAAAAATCATGGGACAATCCTGAGGTTATTAGAATTGAATGAGGACTGGGATGAAAATAAATTAAAAGATTTACGTGTGGCACTTTCACGTTTACTCAATCCCATTGTTCCTACAGAAGATTTTCTAATAAGTGTAAATCTTCCTACAGAACTATCTGATCTCTCTGGTGTCATTGAAAGACCGGAAACCTTAAATCGTCCCAATTATGCGATAAAAGGAACGATTCTAGAAAATGGCACTCCTAAAGATTTTATGTTTTATAGTAAAATGCAGGAAAACTGGGAGACTTTATCGTTTAAGGATGGTCAGTTTGGTTTAGGGAGGCCGTATTTGGCTGGTCCTTTTTCATTTGAATTTAAAATATGGAACAGAGACAATGATGATTTGAAGGCATTGGCCTATGAGACTGGTTCTTTAGTTAAAAATGTCAAGAAAGACTTGGATGAATTATGTGGTATAAGTATTTATCGTGATAATATTCGAGTTTTACCTTATGGTAATGTAAATAATGATTGGGCAAGATTGGATTTACGTCGTGTGAATAATCCCACAATGAGATTAAGCAATAATCAAATTGTTGGATATATCTCTATAGGAATAGAAAGTAATCCTTTATTGAAAGACCAGAGTAATCGTGAAGGTATTGTAGAAAGTCAGGCTTTTGAAGATATTAAGGATTATATAAAGTTAATATTAAATGAGGTTGAACAACGCCGATATAAAGAACGACGTCCTCAAAATCTTCAAAGAAAAAATTCTAAGAGTTTGTTTGAAGCTTTTTCTCTTGCAACGATAGCAGCTTATATTAGAGAAAAAAATCCTGATATAAAATCTGTACTTAGTCTTATAGAGCAGAAAGAAAATGAAATAAAGGATTCTATTACAAAGGTTCAAGAAGTTATTTCTCGTTATAGGAGATTATCTACACTAGGGCAATTAATAGATCCTATAATTCATGATGGACGAAATTATTTGAATAAGATAGATTTAAAATCAAATCTTATTATTAAGGAAGTGAATAAAGAAAAGTGTGAACTAAGTAAGATTCTGGAAAAGGCAAATGAAATTCAAATTGTAAGAGAAGATTTTGCACAATTATTTACTAGAATAGAACCATTTGGTGGAAGGAAAAGGGGACGTCCTGTGAAAATTGTTATTGAAGATGCAATTGCAAATATATTTATGTTGAATAAGGATGAATTTTCTGAATTAGATATTCATTATACGATTTCTCCTTCTAAACACAACGTCACGATTGATGGAGGTGAGTTAGGTTCAATTTTAATGAATTTAATACAGAATTCTATATATTGGTTAGGGACCGTTCCTCCTCCTCGGGAGATTAAGGTCGATGTTGTAGAAGAGCCAGATGGTTTGTCTATTATTTTTAGTGATAATGGTCCTGGAATTCAACCGGATATAGAAGAGCAAATCTTTGATCCTTATTTTAGTACTAAACCAGATGGAATAGGATTAGGTTTGGCTATGGTTGGTGAGATGATGGCTGATTATAATGGAGAATTGGCTTTAATAGATAGTGCTTTAGGGGGAGCTTCATTTAAACTTAAATTTCGATATAGAGTATGAGTAAGGAACTAAAAATATTGTATGTTGAAGATGACAAAGAAAATCGGGAAGAATTGATTGAACTTTTGTCAGGTGATATAATCAATGGTTATGAGATTTCGATGGATGGTGAGGAATCATTTATTGGATGTGTTAAAAAAGTAAATAACTATCATATTGTTATATTGGATTTATTTGAAGGAAAGGCTGGAGCTGGTGGTAACCCTTCTGGTTTAACAACTTTAGAAGAAATTCGTAAAAGTATTTTTATTCCTATTATCTTTTATTCTGGTAATACGACAAGAGTAAATAATCTAAGGTCTCAAGTAATAGGTGTTGCCACAAAAGGTGAAGGAATGGAGAATTTAAAATCAGAAATAGAACGATTAACCCAGCATAATCTACCATATCTGAGAGAAAATATTCATAAACATATAGAAAATGAATTTCGAAAATACTTTTGGGATGTGATACAAAAAGAAAATAATAAATTCAACCCAGAGGATAATGATTATTCATTAGGTTATTTACTTTTGAGGAATATAGGAAATTCTTTATCCAAAGAAAATATAGCTAATGTTTTAGAGGATACTTCTATTAATCAAGATAAAGTGCATCCTATGGAGTTTTATATTTATCCAATTGTTAATGATAAAGAATTTGAAAATGGAGAAATAATACAAGATAATAAAACAAATGAAGTTTATGCCATTTTAACTCCGTCATGTGATTTTGTAAAGAGTGCTAAGAGAAAAAGAAAAGCTAAGAAAGTCTTATTGGCGAAAACAATTCTATTGAAGGATACTGATTATTATGCTGAGTATATGAAAGATAAAGATAAAAAGAAAGATAAATTTGCTCAGTATATAAACTCAGGGGCAAGTGATAGATTCTTCTTCTTACCAGCCACACCTTTTATTGAAAATAGAGTCATTGATTTTCAGGATAATATAATGGTTGAGTATGAATTATTGAATGCTAATTATACGAGAATTGCAAAATTGGATAATCCTTTTGCTCAATCCATGACCGCTAGCTTTATTCGTTATTATAATCGAATAGGATTTCCTGATATAGATGTAGAGTACGTGTTAAATAAATTATAAATTATGTCTATACAATATCAATATTTTCCAAAAAGTAGTAGGATACCAGATTTACTTTCCCAGTTAATATTGGTATTTCAACAGAAAGATGAATGCATAACATCTTCAATCTTTCAATTGGATAGTAATGACGTTCTTCAATGTTTATCGGATAAAATTATACAATTAGGATATAAGGTAGAAATTAGTAAACGTGCTAATGACAAAATAAGGATACCTGTCTTGTTTGGTAGAAATGGAGCTTTAGAAAAAATTTTGAAGTTGATTGCTACAACTCAATACAGAAAGTTGTTATTGAGATTGAAGCAGGACGAGCTGTCTCTAATTATCAATTTCTTAAAGATTTATTTCAAGCATGTGTAATGCAAGATGTTGATTATCTGGTAATAGCTGTGAGAAATATTTATCGGACTTCTAAAGATTTTGACAAATTAATTACTTTTCTGGATGCTTTATATGTTTCAAATAGATTAATTTTACCATTAAAAGGTATTCTAATTATCGGGTATTGATTATGAACATTGATTTTTCAAATATACAGACTGCTTCAGCTATTCCTGGGGCTGCAGCAATGATTGAAACTTTTCGAGCTATTGGGTATAGTTTGGAAACAGCAGTTGCTGATATTATAGATAATTCAATTTCTGCTGGTGCAAGAAATATCTATATAAATCGAGTCTGGCGAGGTGGAGAGTCAATGATAATTATAAAAGATGATGGTCATGGAATGTCCGATGAGGAGATTATTCAGGCTATGCGTCCTGGTGCTCAGAATCCTCTGGAAGAACGTTCTTTGACTGATTTAGGTCGGTTTGGCTTAGGGCTTAAAACGGCATCATTCTCTCAATGTCGTAACTTGACAGTAATAAGTAAGAAAAAAGGTGGAAATGTAAATTTTTGGACTTGGAATCTTGATTATGTTGCATTGACGAATCGATGGGAATTGGTTCGTTGGTTACCTGATGAGTCTGAGAATATGTTGGATGATGTAGACAGTGGTACAGTTGTTGTCTGGTCAAACCTTGATAGGGTGTTACCACCTTTAACTAGAGTGGATGACGAAAATGCAAAAAGGAAGTTCTCGGAGGCTTTTGATAAAGTAAAGAGTCATCTGGCTATGACATTTCATCGCTTCCTTGAAGATAAATCATTTAAACTATATTGGTGTAGTCATGAAATTAAACCATGGAATCCTTTTTGTTTAAATGAAAAAAAGCTACAAATAATGCCGACAGATTATATTGGAAATGATATTGCTGTCAAAGGCTATATTCTTCCGCATAAGAATAATTTCTCATCAGAAATAGCATATAAAAATGCTGAGGGAGTATATGGTTTTTCTGCTCATCAAGGATTTTATGTATATAGAGGAAATAGATTATTGCTTGCTGGTGACTGGTTAGGATTAATGCGTAAAGAAGAATCTTATAAGCTTGTTAGAATTCAAGTAGATTTACAAAATACCGTTGATTCTGATTGGCAAATCGATATAAAAAAATCAAAAGCATATCCTCCAATGGGTTGTCGGTTACAGTTGGAGTCATATGCCAAAAGGGCATGTGGATTGGGAGTAGAGGTTTATAAGCATCGTGGACGAATATTAAAGCGCCGTGCGGGGTCTGATTTTCAGCCTTTATGGTCTGAAAAGAAAAAGGATGATAAATGGTATTTTGTCGTGAACCGTGAACATTCTATGATAAAACACTTGAAGTTGCTGGCGAAGGAAGATCCTGATCAAGCAATAGAAATGTTGCTTAAATTTGTTGAAGAATCAATTCCAACGAAAACCATATATGTAAAGGAAGCTCAAGAGGAAAATACACAGAGACAACCGTATTCAGATATTGACTTATCCATCATTAAATCTATGATGAAGCAAATATATCGCAATCAGATTTTAGATGGATTGACGCCAGAACAAGCTCGGTTGTCCTTGAAATATATGGAACCATTTAATGAGTATGAAGATTTAATCGATGAACTATAATATGAATGAGTCGTTAATAAAAGCTCTGGATATGTGTCGTGTATATATTGGAGCTAAGCGTAATGTCACAGATGAAGATATTGAATCTGCTATATCTAAAATACTATTGTTGTTTCCAGAAGTAGATAAAGCATCATTAAAAGATGAGCTTCTAGCTTTATATAATGTAAAAGTTGAAGCTTTTCAAATTCTGGAAGGAAAAGACCGTCGCGTACCTTGGTTAAAAGCATTTAGAGCTGCGAAAAAATCCCAATGGAAATTTTGAACAAGATATTCAAAATATTTGAAAGAATCCAAGAGATTTGCTCCTAATGTAATTGCACAATTGGATGAGCTAACGGATAAGATTTTAGATAAGTTATTTAATCCTCAAATTGAGGATATTGTTATAGATAAAAAAGGCCTTGTTGTAGGGCAAGTACAGTCTGGAAAGACGGCTAATTATACGGGTCTGGTATGTAAGGCAGCTGATGCTGGCTTTAATCTGATAATTGTACTTGCAGGGATTCATAATAATTTGCGTAGTCAAACCCAGACTCGTTTAGATGAGGGCTTTTTGGGATTTGATACGCAAAATACCAGGGCTTTTACACAGAATCAAACAACCAAAATTGGAGTTGGCTTGATTCCTGGTTTTGACGATGCAATAGCACATTCATATACGACTAGTTTAGAAACTGGAGATTTTACTAGAAAAGCAACAAATACAGCCGGATTTAATTTTAATGTTCCTCAGCCTATTATTTTGGTTGTAAAGAAAAACTCAACAGTCTTAAAGAATCTTCGTAACTGGTTGAGGACACATACCATAAATGGGAAGATTGTATCAAAGGCGATGTTACTTATTGATGATGAGGCTGATAATGCTTCAATAAATACGAATCGAATAGATGAAGATCCTACGACTATCAATGGGTATATTCGTGATATAATAAATTTATTTAATCGTTCTGCATATGTAGGATATACAGCTACCCCCTTTGCAAATATTTTTATTCCGCTTGATGATAATGATTTATTTCCACGAGACTTTATTATAAATTTGCCTGCTCCAGATAATTATATTGGACCTGAAAAAGTTTTTGGAACTTCTGTTGTACCTGATGAGAATGATGAGTTGTTGCCCATTGTTAATACTATTACAGATTGTGATAACTTTGTTCCTTCTGGACACAAGAAAGATGACAAAAAACCGACAATCGCGGATATGCCTGAGTCTTTAAAAACAGCAATAAAATGTTTTATTATGACTTGTGCAATACGGGCAGCTCGTGGTCAAGATAAAAAACATAACTCTATGTTGATTCATGTTACTCGTTTCCAAGTATGGCAGAATCATATCAAAGACATAGTAGAACAACAATTCAGATATTATAAGAGTGAGATAGAAGCTGATGATCCAGATATAATGGAGCAGTTTCGAGAGATATTAGAAGACGATACTCCTAATTATAAATCTTTTACAACTGTTTCGAAAGAAATTTTGGGTTCTAAAAGCTTTTCTAAGATTGATACACAGGTCAAAATACATACTTGGGAAGAAATTAGACCATTTTTGTATCCTGCAGTTCAGAAAATAGAAGTGAAATCTATCAATGGTTCTTCTGGGGACACACTTACATATTATGATAATGAGAAAGAAGGAATTTCTGTAATTGCTATAGGTGGAGATAAGTTATCTCGAGGTTTAACATTGGAAGGATTGTCTGTCAGTTATTTTCTGAGAGCTTCTAAGATGTATGATACATTGATGCAGATGGGACGATGGTTTGGTTATCGTCCTGGATATGTAGATTTATGCCGCTTATTTACCAGCAATGAATTAAATGAATGGTATAGACATATTACTCTTGCGAACGAAGAACTTCGTGAAGAGTTTAAATATCTTGCAGAATCTGGGGGAACTCCTGAAAATTATGCTTTAAAAGTTAGGTCACACCCAGGGCAATTACAAATCACCTCTGTTAGTAAAATGCGTTATACTAATGAGATAAAGGTGTCATGGGCTGGTCGTTTAATAGAAACATATCAATTATCGCGTTTTAAGAAAGATGTACATTCTAATTTAATTGAAACAGATAAATTTTTGTGCAAGCTGGGAACTAGTAAACAAGTTGGGAAGAATTATTTGTGGACAAATATTTCTTCTGAGATAATATGCGACTATTTGATGCAATTTAGGTTACCAAAATCGTTAATCAAGGTTCCTTTAGATCGTATCTGCGAGTATATTAAAGATTTAAATCCTATGGGAGAGCTAACATCTTGGAGTGTTGCCTTAATGAGTAAGAGTGAAAGAGCAGAGAGTATCCATGCTTTTTCGAATGAAATAAAAGTTGGTTGCTTTATTCGTAATCGTGCAAAAGATGTTGTTGATCCGAATACATACTATATACGTAAAAATCATATAGTAGGAAATCAATGTGATGAATTTATAGATCTTGATAAAGACTTACTTTCAGAAGCATTGGAAGAAACAAAGCGTCGTAAAAAAGAAAAAACAGGAGAAGAATGGAATAAGGACTATCCGTCTCCAGAACTTGTGCGAAAGGAATATAGACCTAAGCAAACTCCTTTGTTAATAATATACCCACTTAATCCTGAATGTTCGAATGTAAAAGGTGCACAAATTGAATATAAAGCAGAAGATGCCCCTTTTATAGGATTAGCAATATCATTTCCTGGTAGCAATACAGATCATGCAGTATCGTATATTGTGAATCAGGTCGGTGATTTTGCAGAAACGGAAGATATGTTTGACGAAAATAATGATAATACTTATGAATAATAGTATATTATCTTTATGGCATATAATGTCACAAGAACAAACTATTGGATTGGTGAAACGTTTGTTCCTGGTTGATGCTTCTGTAAAAATATTTGGTATATACAGATATCCAGAGAAAACATATGGATTAGCTTTCTCTTTTTCTAGAGATATAAAGGTAAATCTTGATTCTTTTCGTAATTTAAAGGAGATTACCATACAATTGGTACAAGATATGACATATACATCAAACAGGCTCTTATTAATACAATTGTCATCGTTAGATAATTTGGATGTTTTTGCTTGTTTGTGTGATAATCTCATTGAGGTTGTTCGAAAATGTCATACAAGTTCAGAAGCTGTCAGGGAGATAATAAACCAAATAGAAAAGTGGAAAGCTATGTTTGATAAGAAATTATCAGATGGTTTGACACTGCTTGAACAACAAGGGCTTTATGGCGAATTGACATATTTGCAAAAGTTAATAGCCCGAAATTTATTCTCAAAAGTAGAATCACTTAAATTGTGGTCTGGTACAGATAAATCTGTTCGTGATTTTCAAGGGAAAGAATGGGCTGTTGAAGTTAAAACTATATCAGTCAACAATTCAGATCAAATAACTATAAATGGGGAACGTCAATTGGATGATACCTTATTAAAAATGTTATTCCTCTATCATTTATCTGTTGAATCTTCACGTTTGTCAGGGCAAACGTTAAATGATAAAGTTGATGAACTGAGAAAAGTATTAATAGATGATATGGTTGCTATGAATCTATTTAATTTTAAATTGATTGAAGCTGGCTATTTTGATAATCATAGACCTTTGTATGCAGACCGCTGTTACAAAATTCGTAAGGAAAATATTTATCGTGTATGTAAAGCATTTCCTCGAATTAAAGAAGATGAGTTGCGAAATGGTGTGAGTAATGTCACATATTCCATTAATGTATCTACTTGTACAGAATATTTGCTAAGTGAGAACGAACATTTTAATTGCATAGAAAATCTATGAATGAATTAAATAAGTTTTATCAATCATTGATGCAGGATGTAGTTGCCATGCAGTCTGGTGATGATGATGGAAATACACAAGAGCAAGTCTTTACTCGCATATGTCAAGAAATGTTATCTGAGGCGGGTGAAACAGAAAATGCATATATAGCATATGATGAGCGTGATTTAGGCCGAAAAGGACAGCATAAGATTAATGGTTATGCTATTTCTGATAATTATGAGAATGTTGATTTATTTATTTCAATATTTAATAATAAGCAAGAAATATGTTCTATCTCTAAGTCAGAGATTGATACGGCAGTTAAAAGAATATCTAATTTTTTCCGTAAAGCTATTTATAATGATTATGTTAATGAGATTGCAGAGTCATCTGAAATTTTTGAATTTGCAGATACATTGGCAAATTATGGTGAGCTAAAAGATAATCTTATTCGCATAAATGCTTTTATTTTGACAAATGGTCAATATAAAGGTGATATACCTGTAAGTCAGTCCATAAGTGGCTATACGGTCTTTTATAGAATTATAGATATTGATTTTCTATATAAAATATCAGAACAATCTCGGGTTCCTATAGAATTGGATTTTGATAATTTAGATGGAAAACATTTTGAAATACCTTGTTTGTCAGCAAATATAGAAAATCCTGATTATGAGGCTTATATAGCAATTGTACCAGGGGAATGTCTTGCAACACTTTATCATAACTATGGAGCAAGGTTACTTGAACAAAATGTCCGTTCTTTTCTGCAGTTTACCGGAAAAATAAATAAAGGCATTCGTAAGACTATCAATGAAGAGCCACATATGTTTCTAGCTTTTAATAACGGTATTGCAGCTACGGCTGATCATATTTTGTTGGACAAAACCGGACGATTTATTAAGCAAATAAGTAATCTACAGATTGTTAACGGAGGACAAACAACTGCTTCTATTTATAATACAGCAAGAAAGGATAAAGCAGATATTTCTCAAATATATGTCCAAGTAAAGTTATCTGTAATCAAAGATAGTGAGCAGTATGCAAATATAGTTTCTCGAATATCACAATATGCTAATACACAAAATAAGGTTAATGATGCAGACTTTACAGCTAATAATCCGGCATTGATTGAAATAGAAAAATTGTCACGCTATATCTTATCGCCGGTTACATTAGAAAATAATGTACCCACGTCATGGTTTTTTGAACGTGCAAGAGGTCAATATAAAACATTACGCTCTAAGGAAGGATTTACAAAGTCAAGACAAATTGCATTTGATCTTAAATATCCCAAGAATCAGGTGTTCACTAAGGTAGAATTAGCTAAATATGTTAATGCATGGCAGGAAGTGTATAGTGGCAAATCAATGGTAATAGGACCGCATATAGTTGTTCGTGGTAATGAAAAAAATTATGCGCGATTTATGAATTATAATTTGCCGGAAGTAAAGTACATTGATGTTGCGTATTTTGAGGATATTATAGCAAAAGCTATTTTATTCAGAACAGCCGATAAACGATATGGAACAAAAGTATCTGGCAATCATATTGGAGAATTAAAACAAGTTGTTGTTCCATACACTCTTTCTTTATTGAATACAATAACTAAAGGACAATTAGATTTGTATAAAATTTGGAAGAATCAACGTATATCTTTGGAATTGTCTGATTTTATTTATGAGCTGATGAAGCAGGTCAATCAATTTATTATTGATAAATCTCCGGTTTCACATTATATTGAATGGGCAAAAAAGGAAGAATGCTGGCTTATGGTAAAGGGGAATAAATGGTCTTATAATATTGCTGATATAAACGCAGATTGTATTGATGAGAATAATCCTCCAAAGCGAATTCATAAAGTGGATGTAGAAAGTGGAGAAGCAGACCGTCGACATCAGGAAGAAATTCTTAAATCGATACCGTTTTCTCTTTGGAAAAAGATTGAAGAATGGGGACGAGATACAGGAATATTAGAAGCTCCTTATCCAACGGTTGCTAGTGATATTGCTTATAAAGTCAAGAATGGCAGAAAATTTCTGGATAGTGATGTCACTAGAGGAATTGCTATTTATGAGAAAGTCTGGCAATATAATCCGGATTTATTGGAAGAAGCTGATGCGTTGGCAGAAAAGGATAGACTTGCAAATGAACAAAAAGCCATTTCAAGTGACAATAAATTAGCTGAAATAACATTGGACTTGGTACAACAAATGGTTGAATGGGATAAGCGTAAACGAATTTTAGAGGATTGGAAATGGAAAGCTATGAAAGATGTTGTGGATGGAAAAAAGGAACTGAGTGAAAGAATGAAGTATGCTTTTTATCTTAATCTTCAAATATTAAGGAAAAAAGGATTTCAAGGTTGAAGATGATTTGAACAATGATGGCGTATAGGTAGACCTCACCGCCATCAAGCGTACGAGTCTTTCTGTACCCACCCGTTACCTGCTTCAACATAATCTGCTGAAGGGACGTATTTTGGACTTTGGCTGCGGGTATGGCTTTGATACAGACGAGTTGAAACGTCAGGGGTATGACATCACGGGGTACGACTATTATTATCGTCCTGAATATCCGGACGGGAAGTTTGATACCATTTTGTGCAACTATGTGCTGAATGTACTGGAACCATACGCACAGGCGGAAGTGATGATGAATGTCACGAACCTTCTTGCTCCTACGGGAACGGCCTTTTTTGCCGTGCGTCGTGACCTGACGGAAGAAGGGTTCAGGTTGCATGCCATTCATCGCCAGTACACCTATCAGTGTAATGTGCGGCTGCCTTTCCAGAGTTTGGAACGTAATTCGAGCTATGAACTTTATCAGTATCAGCATTTCAATAAGTTGCCCCGGAAGGAAGGGGAGATTTGTCCTTTCTGCCGTCTGTCGCGAAGAGTGGAAATTATTTGTGAGACGGCTACTTGTGTGGCGTTCTATGACGGTTATCCGGTATCGCCAGGTCATGCACTGATTATCCCCAAGCGGCATGTGGCTTCTTACTTCGACTTGACTAATCATGAACGGGAGGCCATGAATGTGGTGCTTCAGTACGTGAAGCAGAAGGTGGACGAGCGATACCATCCGGACGGATACAATGTGGGTATTAATGTGAACGAGGCGGCGGGGCAATCGGTCTTTCATGTACACATGCACTTGATTCCGCGCTACAAGGGCGATGTGCTTAATCCGAAAGGTGGGGTAAGAGGTGTGATTCCGTCAAAACAGAGCTACGATGCCAACGAGGGGCTTTCTTCGCCTGCACAGTCGGAGCGAAAGAAGGCTTATACCATTGAAGAGAAGAGAAACGAGCATGGAAATGCTTATATCCCTTGGGAAGAAGAGGCCGACCAGTTGCTTTGCCGTCTGTATGATGAAGGGAACAGCATAAGTGTGCTTGCCGAGATGTTTGAACGTACTAAAGGGGCTATCCGCAGCCGTTTGAAGAAGTTGGGGAAGATTATTAAAGGATAGTTATTAATAATACGATTTAGAAGGAGGAGATAAATTATTGTGGGTAGCAAAGAATATAGTAAGACTTGCTACCCACGGTAATTTTATAGTTTAAGAGTCAATATTTACTGTTTCAATTTCTCTTCCACACCCGGCAAATAGGGTATTTGCGCATAAAGGCGGCGTGCAACAGTCCGGCTCCGTGGGAGCACATCGGTACCGTCGAAAAACAGATCTGCCATCTTTTTGACAAAACTTTCAGGCAAATGGAAATTGGCATTCTCGGCGTTTTCTACCAGATCGTTTAACGCAATCAGTTGCCAATATAGTTCAGCTAAGGCTTCTAGACCGTAACACATGTCCACTACACTAATAAGAAGTAATTGCAAATCATTGTCGGGGCATTTTTCTGCAAAGTCCAATATGAATTCCCAATCTTGTCGCATTAAGGTGATTTGTTCCACCTTGGTTGCTTGCTGTTGTAACCACTTGTCTTTTCCGTGTTTCACGTGGGCATTCCAAGCTCGATAGACCATTTGTGTTATTTCCAGTAGATGTGGCATGGAAAGATAGGGGAAAAAATCGTCCTTGCTAAGTCGGGGCAACAAAGAATTACTCCATCCATAAGTTTTCGAAAGTAGATTGTACAATTTTACATAGGCTTTAAAAAGGTCGTTTAACTCCTTAGGCAAGTAACGGACATCGGTATCGGCATTTTGGGGTATTCCCTCGGCCAACGGTCCTTTAGCAAAGTTGGCCCACTCGAAGATGCGCAACTTGGAAGAAGCGGATGTAAAGGCTGGGTCGCATAAATAAGGGAATATCCACTTGATATGCTCCGACCGTTTTTTTTCGTAGAAAACGTGTTCAGAATTTATCACCACCTGGTGTCCTTCTTCCCGTAACCGGGCACTTATTGCTTGAGAATCTTTGCTGCTATCCTTTTCATACCAGTAGGCGGCTGTGGACTTGTCTTGCCGTTCGGCTGGCAGGCTTTCTTCTTTGCCAGAATACAAGTCGCCCAGGTTCTTGGCTGCACATTCCTTGTCCAGACGGGCTGCTTGTTGATAGGCTTCGATGGCTTTGTTTACGTCGGGCTTTGTCAGTCTTCCTATGTGGAACATCACTCCACGGTCTACTATGCATTGTAGGTTACCCAGTCGAGCATATTTGTTATTCATCTCTACCAGGTGGTTACGCTCGGCTGGAGTCAGTAGTTCGTCTTCAAGCATGAAGGCTGATATGGTTTCTTCCAGCGGGCAGACTGCCTTACAGCCCAGTTTGTCTGCCTGGCACACATATTCGTAAGCTTGTCCGATAAGTTTTTGTTTGGTAGCTTTATCTATATCAGGCAGTTCGCCGTCGGGCTCATCAATAGTACCCATTATCTGTGAGCATAGCCCTTTGGCTAAGCCGACATATCCGTCACCGCAATCCTTATCGGCAGCCAGCTGATAATATTCGCGTGCCTTTTCCAGATCTTTGTCTACTAGTTCTCCTTTCTCGTAGATTTGTGCTAGCATTACTGCTGCCCGCGGCTCGCCTTTTTCAACAGCCAGTTTCAGGTAGCGTATTCCCTCGAACTCATCGGTAAACCCGTGTCCTTCGGTACAGAGAATTGCCCCATATTTGAAGTAAATCTTGGGAGAGTAATCGCTCATACCAGCTGCCTGCTTCAAGTAGTTAACTGCTCGGTGGTTATCTTTGGGCGCCCAGTCGTAGTAGTAAGTGTTTTCATCGTCTCGCATCAGAGGATTGGTTTCCAGCGGTCGCGTACGGAATATGTTGTAGAGTCTCAGTGCTGATTCGCTGGCATAGCCTCCTCCTATACGGAGAGATTCTTCATAATAATCTACACAGTCAGCTACGGTCTTTCCATCCTGTCCATACCCTTCCTGACACATGAGCCCTAACTGATAAAAGCAACTGCCAAAGGGGATTTGGCTTCCCCGGATAAACCATTTCCAGGCTTCAGCGTTATTTTCCTGGCATCCGTTTCCGTAATAGTACATGCATCCTATATTGAAGTAAGAACCAGGGTCACCTGCCTCGGCTGCTTTTTTGTACCAGCGGAAGGCCTGCTCAGTCTTTTTAAGTACTCCTATACCTTCTTGGTGGCAATAAGCTAAGGTTGACAGGCACATTGCCACTCCGTATTCTATACCCTTACGTAGCAAGCTGATACCCTGCTGTATTTCTGCATCGTCTCTGTACTGAAACGTTTCCATATTAACCAGATAGTACCAGGCCATGCTGTTGTAAGCTTCCAGATATCCTTCGTCCAGCGCCCGTTGGTAGAGTTCCAACGCTCGTTTTCTGTCACATTCCACACCGTCTCCTTCATTATACATATTACCCATCACTTCAAAACTTTCGGGTATACCTATTTCCATGCATTGTTTTAGTAACATAAAAGCTCGCTTGGGATTTCGCTTACGCGTCCAGCCATACAAGTTATCCTTAGCCAGTCGCATCATTGCAAATGGATCATCCATGTTTACAGCCTTGTCCAGCAGTTCGTGTGCGCGCAGATAACTTCGCTCTACACTAGTGGCAAATTCATAAGCCATTGAAAGTTCTAAGTAGCCATAGCTTTTTCCTTGTGCGGCGCACAAATTCGCATAGCGGTAAGCTTCACCCTCATTGCGCTCAATGTGTGTATAGTAGCGACACATCATATACTGTGCAAAAGCATTCCCGGAATCAGCCTTTTCTTTAACATACTTGAAACGGAATGCATTGAGTCGTTGCATACGTGAATAAGTGGTTAGGATAGTGCGTACTAGAAATTGTGCCTCTTTGTAATCGTCTAGCGCCGGACGTATTAGCTCAGCAAAGGCTGTGTCATGTTCGTAGTTCAACAATAATTTTCGAGCTGTTTCTATGGCAACCTCGTATTGGGGGATGGCAGCAGTGACTTCTTTACGAGATATTGAATTTGAGACCTTGGATTGTGGACGTTGAATCTCTATTCCTATATTGGTTGCTACTGCTTCTACCAGTGGCATGAGCATTTTTTTGTAATCAGGATAGGCCACCAGCCAGTGCTTGCGCGAGAGGTAATAATCAAAGTCGTCGTTCATAGGTGTAGAGTCGACCATGAAAGGGATGATGATTTTGCCGTGGCTAAAGGCTTTGTCTACCTCGTTGGCCACTTGTGAGGAACTGTTAGAGTCTTCGGAATAAATCAGTACCATGAGACTACAATCGCGGATAGCTTGTACAATGTTACCAGCCCAGGTTTTGCCAGGGATAATGTTGCGTGGTGCAATCCAGCATGGAATACCACATTCTTCCAAAATATGGCAGGTGGCATCGGCAATGCCTTTGTTGGCCGATGAATAACTGATGAATACGTATTTGTTTTCCATACTGATAGATTTAGAATTATGAATTATACAAACATAGGAAAAAAAATTATAAAATCCCGCTGACTGAGTTAATATCTTTTTATTTCAGTAGCTGTTTCTGAGATGGGGAGAGGAACGAAATTATATTTACGTTCTATTGTTTTTTGATGGAAGTAAGAATTTATTTACGGATTATTTTTGTTTTTTTCTTCATATTCCCCTATATGGCATACCTTCAGGTGTATATTTGCCATACATTATGAAAATCATTAAAAGAAAAAATGTATGGAAGAGAATTTAGATAAGCTATTCGATTACAGACCGCTGATTCCGGGAAGTGGACGTTTTGCATCTATAGTGGGCATTGGCGGGGGAGCAGGTCGTGTGGTAGACCAGATGCGGAAATGCTGTCTGCCTGATGTGCAACTGTATGCGTTTGGCATGAATCGGAAGGAAATGGATGAGTTGTCCTTGTGCGGCAAATACCTGATTGGACAGGAAGGGCTGGGCAGCGGTAAGGACCGTTTTCTTGCGGAGTATGAGTGCAGTAAGTCTTTCCCTGCAATAGAGAGTGTATTAAGGGGCAGACTTGTGGCGGTGTTTGTGGTATGCCTTGGTGGAGGAATAGGAGAGGGGGGCATCAGGTCTTTCCTGCAGAAGGCCAGAGAGGTAGGAAACATGGCAATCATTTTGGTGGCAACGATTCCCCATTCGTCGGAGGGAGCGGAAAAGCGGAAGAATGCTTTAGGTTTGCTGAAAGCGTTGGAACCGATGGTAGACGCTCTTTATACAGTGGATTATGATGACTCCCGGTATGCCACGCTTACGGAAGTGTATCAGGAAGCGGACCGGAAGATAATTGAGTTTACGGATTCGCTTTTGGGGATGGTGCTTCGTCGTTGCATGATTACCTTCGACTTTAATGATTTCAGGACTTTCCTGCAGTTCCCGACTCCTTCTAAACACATCGACTTTTTTATGCTTGTCGGTAGTCTGGATTTCCTGAGGAAGGAAGTGAAGGACTGGTGGAAGAAGCTGCCGGCGAAGTATTCGTCTGCAGATGAGGTGGCGATGGCTGTGTTCTCAATAGAAAATGCGGACTGGTCGGACGATAAGGAAACGACGGAGGCGATGGACATGGTGCACGAACGTTTTTAACAGCTGCCGCCCGACGCGGAGGTTAAATGGGGGATATACCCGGATGAGACGCTTCCACCGCACCAGTTCAGGTTGCGGGTTTTCACCAAATGCAAGAGATAATATGGCTTAATGTATAATTGCAGAAAAGGAGGATAGACAATGAAATCAATTGATAAAAAGGAAGTGGTCATCTGGCTGATGACCCTAGTTATCGTTCTTATCATCTGCTGTTTGCTTAGCCTTTGTGGGGGAAACTCGTCGGAACGGTGGCTGCGGATTTGGTAAACATAACGTGATATTTTTATCTTATGTGGAGATTTTTCCAACGGGGCCTTGCTGGACGACTGTAACAAGTTGTGCCGCCAGTCCCGGTTGTTTGCTTTATAAAGTCTGCAGCGGGCGTATCAGAACTCTTTCGTTTCTTGCGTTTGTTGCAGGATGGTTTTTCCGTTGTGCTGTACTTTCAGGGTGGCTTTGTCGCCCATGGTTACCACATAGCGGTAGCTGCCTTTTGAGAAGAGGAAGGTGTTGTCCTTCTCTACATAGTTGCCGTTCAGCACCAGTTCGGGAGTATCTGACATCTGCTGTGTGCTTTTCCAGGAAGCGTATCGCATGGTTTCTCCGTCCAGATTGTCGATGCGGATAATGTAATCTTTCGTTCTGAAAAACAGTTCCAGTCGTTGGTAGTGGTGTAACTGAGGATGCAGCCAGAAAGGAGCTCCGGTTTTCTGATAGACAAAATCTGTGCCATTGAAATGGTAGATGTCGTATCGGTCGGGAATACAGTTCATGCTGTCTGTGGTGGCTACATACAGGTTTTGTGCTTTCTTGTCGTATTGGAAAAGCCAGTCCCATCCTTCGCCCAGATTGGCAAGAAAGTACCAGTCAGCAATGCTGTGTTCAAAGCCTATGGTGTCTGAGCGTTTGCCGTGGCGTACGAAGCAAGGGGCACTGACGAGATTTCCATCTTTTATCCGCATAGCCACCAGGGAATTGGCGGAGTAGTTGCTGGATATCCTGAAATAATCGTCGACCATGTACAGCTTGCTGCCGTCTGTACAGGGATAGGTATAGATGGTGTCGATGTAGCTGCCGAAATCGATTTCATCGTGCTCGCCGTCGGGATGCAGCAGCATGTCGAGCGATTGGTGGACAGCTTTTATTTCCGTCCCGCTTCTGTACTGGATGAGGTTGCCCCAGCAGATCATGGTTCCGCCTTCGCCCGTATTCCATGAATAGATGCGCAGGCATTTGTCGTCTGAAGTAGCAATGGTGACGTATTCCTTTTTGATGCTTTGAGTGAAAGGATGGGAGAAAGTGGCGGTGTCGGTGAGTACCCAATTAATCAGAGCTTCGTGGGAGGGAGTGTAAAAATTCTCGAAGGCTTCTTCTTCAGATTTCGGCTGGGAATCTTCCAGCATTTTCAGTTCTTTCTTTTCCATCTGGGTAGTATGTGACGACTGACACGCATAGAGTGTTACCAAAGAACACAGCGACAGATATAGTAACGAATAAGCTTTCATGTTTTTAGGAATTTGGATGTGTGTATTTCGGGATAAAGATACTACTTTTTCAGCTGATTCCATACGGTTTCTACCCACCGGTGGATATTCTTCCGGGCGACTTCCGGACGGATGGCTTCTTCAAGGGGCATACCGTCGGGCGTAAGGCTGTCCACCCGACTGAATCCGGCATTCAGCAAGGATTCGGCATCGCTGGCTTTTCCGGCTACCAGCCAGACGGGGACATGCTGTGCCTGTGCCCGCCGCATCACCCGTTCGGGAAGCTTGCCCATGAGTGTCTGACGGTCGGCATGTCCTTCGCCGGTAATGACGAGGTCGGTATGTGTCAGGAGGGTGTCGAATTCGCAGAGGTCGAGCAGGAGGTCGGCACCTGATTGGGTAATGGCTTGGAGGTACTGCAGGAAGGCGTATCCCAGTCCGCCGGCAGCTCCGGCACCGGGTTGGAAGGATGCGTCTCTGCCCATGCGTCGGGCGGATTCCTTGGCAAACTGACGGGCGCGTCGGTCCAGTTTTTCCACCATCGCGGGAGTGGCTCCTTTCTGTGGGGCGAAAACTTGGGCGGCTCCTTCGGGTCCGTAGAGCGGATTGCGTACATCGCTGGCCAGTATGAAGTGGCAGTCGGACAGAGGACCGTTCAATACGTCTTCTATCGTGCCGCCGGGAGCCAGGGACTCAGTGAGGCCCTGAAGCATGCCTTTTCCGGCATCGCTCGTACCGCTTCCGCCTAGTCCGATAAGGAAGCGTCGGCATCCGTGCCGTACGGCGTGTGCCACGAGTTCGCCTACGCCGTAGGTGGTGGCCACTAACGGATTGCGTTCCTCGGCAGACAGGTATGTCAGTCCGCAGGCTTGTGCAGTTTCAATGACGGCGGTTCCGTCGGGAGCAATGCCGTAGCAAGCGGTGACGGGACGCATCAGCGGGTCGTGTACTTTCGCTTGGAGAAGTTGCCCGTGGAGGGCGGTGATAAAGGCCGGAAGCATCCCTTCGCCTCCGTCGGACATGGGGAGGGAACGGACTTCTGCCCCGCGGACTGTCAGAGCGTGGGAAAAGGCTGCCTCTACTTCTTCTGAAGAAAGGCAGCCTTTGAATGAATCGATGGCGAGCAGAATTCTCATGAGTGAGTGGATTTTAGTAACTTTTACAAAGTTACTAAAAATAGGTGGAAGACTGCAAGTACATTGGGGGATGTCAGCTTTTGGAATCGGAAATGGTGTAGTTAAGCAGGTAAATGTCATCCGGAGAAATTTGTCCGTCTTCCGTCAGGATGCGCCAGTCGGTGATTTCAGAGACGTGATACACATTTACGTCACCACAATGCAAAGAGCTGATATAGTAAGGTTCGTTCAGTGCTTCTGCCTGGAATGTGTCGGGACCGATGAAACCTTTCATCCGGAACCAGATGTGTTCTTTCTGTTCCTTTTCATCGGGGTCTGCGAATTCCGGATCGACCCTCAGCCCCAGTTTGACGATAGCCGATTCCGGGTCGGATGCACAAGCTCTTCTCATATAGTCAAGGCGCTCAAGGGCCATTTCTTTCATACGCAGTGTTTCGGCATTGGTAATCATGCACAGCAGGTTATCGTCCATTTTGTCCGCAAGGTCGGTAATAGGTACATATTGATGCTGATTCATGGCTTCTTCGCTTGGGTAGGCAAAAAGCATGCAGGAGCGGGTGTTGTGTCCGTATTTACGTTGCTGGAGTCCTCCATTTACCTCCTGATGGTATCGGTGCAGTGCTTCAGGCCATGGTATCAGTGTGCCCACTAATGGTGAGTTGTCAGCAAATCGCGCCAGCAATACCGGTTCTCCTGTTTCCGGAATTTCTTCGTTGTCAAGCAGACTGCAAGCCATGGCGTTCATCACTTCTCCAATTTCGTTCAGGTTTTTCTTTCCGGCATCCAGAATTTCTATTTCCGGCAAGCCACATCGGGCCAGTCCGTGTGTGTGAAGCCAGACTTCGTCCTTTTCATCCGTCACGGCATGTATCTGATAGATGTACTGTGGGCTGGGAGGAGTATTTGAAGCAGCTGCCAGGTGGGCCCATTGTCCGGAGAAAATCTGTTCGGCACTTTCGTCAATGATGGCCACCGGTTCCGGCATCAGGGCATCAATGAGCTTGAGCTGGAAGTGGAAGGATGACTTATGGTCTTTTCCGAAAGGCATGATAACCATCAGGCCGAATTCAGCCTTTGCCAGTTCTTCATTTTCTTCATCAGAAAATATGTGTCTGCGCTGTATTGATTTGTAACTGTCGTAAGCGGGATAAGGAGAGAGGTCGACAGCATAAGTCTCTCCATGATAGCTGATGGTAATGAAAGGTTGCTCACCGTCGTTCTCGGAAGCCACGGACAATACTTCTACTCCCTCCATCCGGCTGATGCGCCTGATCTTTTCTTCGCGGTCGAAAAGGGTGTCTTCCTGGTCGCTCCAGGGAATAGCGAGCATGTATGATTTTTCTTCGTAATAGGATAAAGGCTGTTCGGAAGGAGAGGCGAGGAAGTCGGTCACACGCCGGCATTCTTCCAGTGCTTCTTTTACATCACTCCAGAATTCCTGGGTTTCGGGGTCATCATCTATCATTTGCATGACGGCGTCGAAATAGGGTATAGCTTCTTTTTCACGTTCCAGGTGCATCAGCGCGTATCCCATTCTGCAATGCCAGTTCGGGTCGTTCCGGCCTTCCTCTCTGGTCGATTCTAACAAATCCAGTGACTTGAGCAGATAAGATTCTCCATGGTTTATACTGTGGCCATAGTTTGCGTATTCACGTGCCAGAAGACCGGTGAGTTCATAACCTCGTTCTGCTTCGGGAACAGATTCCATCAGTCGGATGGCTTCTTCTATTTGTCCTTTTTCCAGAAGTGCCTGCACTTCCTTTATCATGTCATTTTGATTTTTCATAAGATATGTGTTTTTAAGGTGAGTATTTCTGTCAGGATTTCAATTGTACGGATTCTATCAGCTTCTGGGCTTCAGCCTCATGGCTGTCGTCTGTGGTTAAGCAGATAATCAGATAGCCTTCGAGTGTTTCACGGTCCAGCCGGAATACCAGGGTCTGCTGCACATGGATGGTGCCTCCTCCAGCTACCGGATAGTCCATGGGAACAGATATTTTTTCGAACTCCTTTCCCTGGACGTTTATTTTCTCAACTGGTTCTCCTTGCATGGAATGCAGGATGGTGCGGTGCATCTCGTCCAGTTCCTCTTCAGTATCAAACTTGTTGTGATTGATTGCTATGCTGTTTTGTTCATCCAGCAAATAGAGAATGCATTGTTCGTTTGATTTTTGTGTCATCCAGTGTGCCGGATAGGAACAGCTGAATCCAAGCTGGTCGACGGTATAAGTTTCCCATTTGTCAGGGTCGGTCGTGGTGGGAGGAGACAAGATGGGAGTGTCAGAGTTGGCAGTTTCTTCTCCATCTGTTTCTTCAGTGGCATATTTTTCCAGTTCTCCGCTTTTCCATGCTGCCTGTATTTCCTCGTATTCTGATGGAGCAAGACGTGTCTGTTCGGTAAATGCCAGTATGAAGAGTACCAGAAGTACTCCTTCGGCGATGCGGGAAATGGCCCGGCTGTCTGTTTGCATGCGGTCGGCCTGCACGTAGCCTGCTCCCAGCAGCAAGCCGCTTACCAGTCCGCCTACATGAGCTGCATTGTCAATTCCCTCCGTTCGGGCTCCCGTGAGCAGGTTGTACACGACGAAGAGTCCAATGCTGTACAGTAACGACCGCCGTTGGTGACGTTCTATGCGATGGAACAGAAGGTAGGAAAGGAAGATACCGTATAATCCGAAGATTGCTCCAGAAGCCCCTGCACTGATACTGTCAGGGTGTATCATCAGACTGGCAGATGCAGAACAGAGTCCGGTGAGCACGTATGCCACACTCAGCCGGTCGGTACCCACGAGTTGTTCCAGGTAGGCACCGATATAAAGCAGGGCATACATATTCATCAGGAGATGAATGACCCCGATGTGGATAAAGTTGCAGGTAAACGTGCGCCACCATTCGCCGGAGAGGGTAAGCGGACCGAAGTCGGCTCCCCATTTAAGGATGGAAATACCCGTCGGGAATAGGAAATTTACTCCGCAGAGCACCATCAGTAGGAAGATGGATACGTTGATGTATACCAAAATAGGGGTGGCCATATTGCCTTTTCGTGGGGTCAGTATGGAACGGAATGTCATTCTGTTGCTATCGTCCAGTATGACTCCGTCGTTTTCTGCGGAATGAAACGCGCTGTAACCTTCACAGGTGTTTCTACGGTCAGTGCGGGCAATGTGTGAACAGTCTTTTAGTTTGTCAAGTAGATTCGCCAGTCCGTTAGCCTGCTTGAATTCGGTTTCTTCTTTATATAAGGGATACAGTTCGTAGAACGCTACTTTCTCACCATCGGGCAATGTACATTCTCCGGCCTGCTCATCCCGCTTTTCAGGGGAAAGGAGCAAAAGGGACTCCATGGCTGTGTTTTCATGCAATGGGCTACCGTCGGATACCGTATGTCCGCATGTCAGCCAGATGTCTTTCTGCCGGGTAAGTTCAGCACACCGGAACAGCCACTCCACGGGCCATCTGTCTTCCGGTTCATTGCTTTCGGGGTTCCATTCCGGTGGAAGGCTGATGCAGAACTCGCACCGGGAGGGGAGATCCTTATGTGGCATTTTCATGGAACTGGCACCCGCTCCACAGGTGACCAGCGTGTAATAATCATATCGGTTGGTTGGAGCTACGAGAAGTATTTCTACCGGAGAGTTTGTTTCTTCGCTTCGCAGAATGGCGTTGATGCTGCCGAAATATTTGCGGATGTGTGCCTGTACCGCCTCTTTCTGCTCACTGGTATAGGCAATGTAGGGATGCACGCTCTCCTTGTCATTTGTAATGCAGTGGCTGTCGTGTAAGCGCTGCATGGTTTTGAAAAGCTTTTTAAGATTGGATTTGTTCTTCCCCCAGTCTATTATCTGTATGGTAGAACAGGCACTGGTGGCCACAACCTGTCCGTTTATTTCGCGAAGTGTTACTTTTTCCTCCCACGACCTCATGCTCATGGGAGTATAGAATACAGCTTCTGTGCGTGTCATGCCTCCCGCTCGCCAGCCTAACTGTCTGGCTGCTTCTGCCGCAACCAGCAGGATTTCGCTTGGGCTACAGCCGGGAAGACTGAGTGTCATTTCTGCTTTAGGTTTAAATCCGATTGCCATAATTGAATTTTTTAGTGTAGTAATTCTTGTTTCAAATCAAATGCTGGCTTTTCGGTGTGTGCTTTACAGAAGGGTCCAGGCTTAATAAAATGGAAGCGGACATTTAATGGTATGAAAGGTTGTTTTAATTCGTGCGAAACGAAATTAGGTATATGAATTGATAAAAACAACTTCTTCGAAAAGTTTTAATATATTTTTAATAATTGCAAAAAACTATGTAATTAATAAGAAAATATACTTGGGAACTTCATTTGTAGACTGAAAAGTATAAAAAACTTAAATTATGACCGCGTGGTCGTTTTTTTAAGACATATTAAGTGGAGAAATGAGGTATGGTAATCAATTTGTGGTATTTTTGAGCAAATGAATGGTTGGTGTGTGTGCAAAATAAATTTTGTGTAACAGAATTTAGGACAGAAAACTCAGGGTACAGACAAAATAAGGAGGAAACAGGTAGGAAAGAATTACTTGAAGTCGGTTTACTTGATATGGGGACTATGGAGGCTGTGCCTTGGTCTGTGTTCACTCCATGCAAATGAAGTGAAAAAAACGCAAGTGCATTTGCTGTCAAACCCTTTGCGTTTCAAGTAAAACGCAAGTACGTTTCAGGTAAAACGTCAAAGCGTTTTCACACAAACGTAAAGGCGTTTTTTGCCCCTGACGAACTTCCTTGAATCCTGATGAATGAAAATAGATGTAAAACACAGAAAATCAAAACTTATGAACCTTATAGAACAATGCCAACAGTGGAATGAACAAGACGAGTTTCAAAAAATAATAGATGCCATTGAAGCTATTCCAGCTGACCAGCGCACTCCGGAGTTGGATAGTGAACTGGCCCGTGCTTATAACAATTTGGCCGAACCTACCGACAGGCACCTTTTTCAAAAATCCCTTGCCTTACTGAAACCCCATGAAAACTATTTCAAGGGGGACCATTGCTGGAATTTCCGCATAGCCTATGCTTATTATTATTTAGAGCAAGAGGGAAGAGCGCTCCACTATTTCCGGCAGGCCCTGGATGCACGTCCTGGTGATGAGGATACCCGGCAAATGATAGAAGCATGCCGTAAGGATTTGTCGTTGCCCCGGTTTAACAAGACCTTTCGTGAACGTACAGAAAAGGCGTGGGCTGCTTTTGAACGGGAAGAAGCAAGGCTGCGCAAGATTATGCGCGAAGATATACGCCATGAGCGTAGCAAAGAACTGATTAGCCGTTGTGAGCGTGTCCTTTCCATCGCCCTGAGTGACACGGCATTCGAACTTGGTTGTCAAAAGGACCGATATGAACTGGTGCTGAGTCCTGAAGGAGAACGGATGAAGCTGTTTCCACTGGTTTATTTCCAACAACATGCTCCGGCATCCGTGCGTAAGAACTGGGACATTATAGTAGGCCGTCAGAAAAATCCTCATTCCACAATTGTGGCTGGATTCTTTATTTATCCGGCAATTGAAGCTGTAGAAGGAGAGGAACGTACGAAACAAATGCAGCAACTCAGGGATGACTTGCAGGAGAAAATCCGGAAGCAGGCTGGCGATGATGTGGTAGCTTTTCTGGGGGGAGCTACGGGACTGTATTGCGGATACCTGGATTTTATGGCCTGGGATTTAAGGAAACTATTAGAGGTTGCTGCCGATGTCTTTTCACACACCAATCTGCCGTGGGCATACTTCCATTCTTTCCGCCGTGATGTAAGTACGGTAAGAATATGGGAACGTACAGTCGAAGAAGAAGCTCATCAACAGGGCATACATCCGGACACCGGTTCCCTGCTCTCGGCAGAAGACCTTCGTGCGCTGGAAGCTTTTCATGAAGGGGCCACCGGTTATTTCGGAAAAATGTTCAGCTACATTGTAGATTTTGTAAGGAAAGGTGTCAAGGAAGGCCGTTTTACAGAAGAACAGGCCCGGGCTGACCTCCAGATAGCCTTGTGGTATTCGTATAGCTGTATCAACTTGACCTCTTATGAATATTATTACCGTGCCATGCAGTGGATGCCCGATTCGGAAAAGAATGCTAAAGGATGTGCCACATGGTATTATCGTTACTCTTGTGCGCTGATGTATTGCAGTCGGTTGGAAGAGGCCCTGAAATATGCCGAGCAAGGAGCAAAGGAAGAGCCCGATTATCCCTGGATATGGCTTCAGGTAGGAAAACTCCGTTATTATTTCGGCGATAAGAAAGGCGCGCTGGAAGCCGTAAAGCAGGGGCTTTCACTTGAACCGGGCGATTATGAGTTCCTGACATTGGGCCGGGAGATAGAGCTGGGAGCCTCACTTGAACAGATGGAGTTCCACTGGATAAATCCGGATGCAGACCGCGACCTGCTTAACGGGCTGGATGAAGAGGCTGACGATAAGAGATGTACCATTTCCTGTCTGACAGTCAATCCGGAAGGTCTTGCTCGTTTCCATCGGATATTTACCCCCGGACTGGTTACTGATTATGTAAAGAATTCACCCTATTGCCGCTTCAACTATCAGACGCAGCATGGCAAGGTAGAAGTAGTGTTCAAGATGAACGAGGCGGGGCTTTCTAAACTACAGGCCGACTGGCTGGTAATGGTGAAAGATGCACTGGATGACGGACGCTGGGCTGCACATCGTACTACAGAAAATCAGGAAGGAGCGCTTGAAACCATTGTCTTAGGACTTGACTATTCCATTCTCTTAGAGTACAAGCTGAAAGGTCCGGATGAAGGATATGTGCAGGTGTGGTTGAACAAGGATGGCACACCCGTTTCAAATGAAAGCGGTGATTGATATTAAAGGGTTTAAAGAATAAAATCAACTTTAAAAACAAATGACATGAAACGAATAAACTATTATCTGCTGCTTCTGGCAACCATGCTGTGTGTATCATCACTAAATGCACAGAAAGAATACTCTATAGATTGTGTCACTGTAATCAATTTGGGAGACGGGCGTATTCTTCACAGAGATATATCTGGCAATAAACCTCTCAATGGCGAACATCGTATCATTGACGGTTATCATTCTGCTTACATTCTTGCCGGGTTCAAGGATGGTCTCTACAATGGTGATTATGAGGAATATGTATACAATAAGCTGAAAGCCAAAGGATCATACAAAGAGGGATGGAAGAATGGAATCTTCAAGAAATTTGATGATGAAGGCAGAGTGACAGAAGAAAAATCCTACAAGGACGGAAAACTTGATGGGGCACATCGTACATTCTATACAAACGGAAAGCTGGAAATGGAGCGTTTCTACAAAGAAGGAAAACAGGATGGGAAGGATTTGTATTATGAATTTGACGGAACTCTGCGGAGGGAACATAACTATAAGAATGGGAAACAGATTGGCAAACAATATTCATACATAAAGGGTACATTCGAACTGAAAGAAACATCCTATTACAATGAACAAGGACTGCTTGATGGTGACTTTGAGCAACTTTACTTGTTCGGTCAGCCTCGTACTATCGGCCATTACAATAATGGTCAAAAGGATGGTACCTGGATACAGATTGCAGAAAGTGGAGATACGCTTCACATAACGACTTACAATAACGGAAACGAAGAAGGGCTTCAGGTTCGTTTCGACAGAGCGACCGGTTCACGGGTAAAGGAATTTCACAAAAAGAATAACCGTTATGACGGATTTTATAGAGAATACGACCCTGAAACTGGAGAACTTATTTATGAGGCAACCTACCAGTTCGGACGTCTTAACGGTAAAGCAAAATCATTGGTACGCGATAACCGTTTCGATTATTGGGAAATAAGTACATACGTCAATGGTCGACAGACTGGTCCTTTTGAGTCACGATATGTAAAGAACGATAAAGTAAGAGAAATAGGTACATATCGCAATGGTCATCGCACCGGACGATGGAAACGCTATGACATCAATGGAAAACTGGAGATGGAATGGGAAGAATAGGAATTATGGTTTAATAATCCTGTGTGTTGGAAAGGCCGGTTAATGATAGAGCGTATGAAAACAGTTATATCGTTATTTATTATTAATATGCCAAGTTAGCTGCTAAACGCAGCTTCTTGTCTAGCCATTATCAACTATAAAGTAAATAAGTGTATGTACGAGATTTTTTTAGAAAAGAACATCAATAGTATCAGGCAAACAGTTGATGATGCCTTTATTGCTAAATACGCCGATTTGTCTTATCCGGAACTGACTACTCTATGGCAAGAAGTTGGACTGGGCAGCTATTGTGATGGAATGCTTAAAATCATAAATCCGTCAGATTACCAAGATGTACTAAACTCTTGTTATATTATGGACTATGACACATCGTTTCTGACATTCATGTGTACGGCTTTCGGTGATGTCTTTGCCTATGTAAAAAATTCAAGATTGAAAAATTACATTGTTTATTTGAATGTAAGATACGGAACATATTTAATTCTTCCGGATAATCTCGTATTATTGTTGGGTAAAATAATCTTTAACAAAAGTATCTTGAAAGGTTGGTTTGATTTAGAAAATTATCCTGTAATTCAAGACGTAATGGGAACTCCGGACTATGACGAGTGTTTCGGATATTCTCCACTGCTGGCATTGGGCGGAAGTGAAAGTATTGAAAATGTCAAGATTGTCAAGACACTTCCTTATATAGATATAAGTACACAAACAATCGGCAGATTCAAAGATTCAGATAAATTTTGAGTTTGAAAAAAGTTGGTAACAACGCAGGGTAACGGCAAGCCGTTCCCTGCTGAAACATTAACGATAATAATTATGAATACAGAAGAACTTTATATTTGGCGATATGGGATAGGTAAACTTCCTAAAGGATTATTGGAGTATGGTAGATCTGATATCTGTGATACTTACGATGAGAGTAAAAGGCAGAAGTTTCAGAATCTCGGGCAATGGATGTGGCAAAATAATGACGGATGGCGCGAGAATTTACCTCCCGTCTTATTCCTTGTATGCAACAAGAAACCGGGAATCCTGCAATTTGATTTTCTTGATAAAAGCAGTATAGAACTCAAAATCGTATCGGAAGATTTTTTGTCTTTACTTCAAGAAAATGGGTTTATCGATAAATATGATATTGCAACTGTCAAGGTAGTAGACAAGAAAAACGAATCTCTAACGGATAAGAAATACTATGCTCTACGTATAAATCATTTTGATAACGATTATTTTCATTTCGGGAAAGGCATAACATATCAGAGTGACTTTCAAAAAAAACTAGGTACTTGTTTTACAGTATATCCTGATATGAAACTGAAAGACAGTTCAATCAAACAGAATTTCTTTGTTTTGAATAGTATAGAATATAAAGATGGTATAATATTCCGAGAAAGAGTTTTGGATAAGGTATTGAATCTGTATAAACCTGAAATTTACAAATTATCAGACTACTCCAAACTATGGATAGATAATGACTTTTATCCATATGGAAATGAATTTATGATTGTGAAATAAAATCGTTAACAAGGTCGAGATAACAGCTAAACGCTGTTGCTCACCAAACCATTAATAACAATAGAACGAAACATGAAGATAAGAATATTGACTTATTTACCTCACATCATCTACTTTTTAGTATTGGGAGTACTATTATTGTTATTGGTGTGGATTGTAAGTCCATCTGATACAGGTGGAGGCATGGACTTTGCTCCTTTTTTACAGGCAGCTTTACTTTTTGCAGGTGTTCTTGCATATCTGATTTACGATTTGTCTTTACATAAGCTCAACTTCAGAATATCTTCACAATTTATAATATTTATTTTTTTAGCATGGTCGTTTAGACATTACTTTAAGATGCAGGAGCTGAATAAATTATGTAGTGGTCATCCGGAACCTCCATATGATTCTCTTATACCTCCACCAATAGATGATTTTATAGTATTATGGGTTGTTTGTCAGGGGATTCTTTTTTACTTATTCTTATTTACAAATGTTTCGTATTTGTTAAATAGAAAAAAGTTATTAACAAACCGGGATAACGCTTGACTGCGTTCCCCACTAAACCATTATAAACAATAAAACAAATTTTTATGGAAGATTTTGATATTCTAAAGAGATTTGACAATGATAAGCTAATAGATGTTGTGAAAAATTA